>JAAROH010007747.1_pt1 | contig 40035 bp, 43 predicted proteins | sample 7248631 | NCBI WGS metagenome assembly JAAROH01 (sample SAMN09772309, study PRJNA484901) | compost metagenome | isolation source: Vermicomposting unit | place: India | reverse complement strand
CTCGGGGCCTCAAGGGCGTGCTTCTGGTGATCAGTGATAACCACGTCGGTCTGCGCGAAGCTATCCGAACCGTGTTCAGTGGCGCCATCTGGCAGCGCTGCCGGGTTCACTTCATGCGGAACCTGCTCGGCTATGTGCCCAAGAACCTGCAGTCCATGGTGGCGGCTGCTGTGAGGACCATCTTCGCGCAGCCGGACCAGAAGGCAGCGAGGTCCCAACTGGCCGTAGTGGTCGAGAACCTGCGGAAACAGTTCCCCCGGGCCGCACAGCTGCTGGAAGATGCCGAGGAGGACATTTTGGCTTACATGGCTTTCCCGTCTGAGCACTGGCGGCAACTACACTCCACCAACCCGCTGGAACGGCTCAACAGAGAGATCGGCCGACGGACGGAGGTCGTCGGCATCTTCCCCAACAGAGAAGCCCTGATCCGCCTGGCCGGAGCCGTCATGATCGAACAGCAGGAAGAGTGGATGACCGCCCCACGCCGATACTTCAGCCAGGCGTCCATGGCAAGTGTACCTGCACGATTGGACTCGACTGTGCCCATCCTAGCGGAGATCTGCCTCGAAAGCGCAGCACCCGAGACGGCGTGTAAACTCTGAAAAATGCGGCCGCTGGACTTTACGGGTCAGTTGCGCTGACGATCGGAGAAGTCTTACCTTTCGGTGTGAGGGCGATCGAGAAGGGAGGATCCCCCATGAAACCCTACCGCATCGGCATCGTAGGTTACAGCTTCGGACGCATCCACGCAGAGGCCTACCGCCAGATCCCGTTCTACCTGGACGTCGGCGCACCGATCGAGCTGGTGGGTGTCGCGACCAGCCGCCTCGAGACCGCCCGGCAGGCGCAGGCCGAGGCCGGCTTCGCTCTTGCCACCGCCGACTGGCGCGAGCTCGTCGCCTCGCCCGATGTGGACATCATCCACGTCTGCACGCCGGACGACCTGCACCACCCCATCGCCGCCGCAGCGCTGGCGGCCGGCAAGCACGTCTACTGCGAGAAGCCCCTGGCCCGGACGGTGGCGGAGGCGGAGGACCTGTACGACAGGGCCCGGGCGTCGGGCCGGGTGGCCCAGATCGCCTTCCAGATGCGCTTCGGCTCCGCCGTCCAGGCGGCGCGCCGCCTGATCCGGGACGGCACCCTGGGCGAGATCACCAGCTTTCGGCTCACCTTCCTGCACTCGGGCTACGAGGACCCGGAGCGTCCCCTCACGTGGCGGCTGGACAGCGCACGCACCGGGGGCGGCGTGCTCTACGACCTGGGATCCCACGCCGTCGACCTGCTCACGTTCCTGCTGGGCCGTCCCCGCCGGGTGATGGGCCTCACCCGGACCTTCATCAAGGAGCGGCCTGTGGCGACAGGCAGCGACCGGAAGGTGCCGGTGAAGGTCGACGACGTCGCCCTGGTGACGATGGAGATGGAGGCCGGCTGCGTCGGCGTGATGGAGGCGACCCGGCTCGCGACGGGGGTGCGCAGGGGGCCGGACCTGACGATCTACGGGACCCGGGGGTCGGTGGCCTTCAACGGGTTCACCAACCACAACGAGCTGAACCTCTACCTGAAGCAGGAGAAGGTGCCCGGCCTCAGCGGGTGGGAGACCATCAACACCGGCGGCCGCAACCCGGTGCCGCTCAGCGTGGCCGCCCAGGCTGCGTTCCTGACGGCCGTCCGGGATGGCCGGACGGATGCGGAACCCAGCTTTGCCACGGGCCTGCAGGTTCAGCGGGTGCTGGCGGCGGTGCAGGAGTCGGCCCGGACGGGACAGTGGGTGTCCGTGGATTGAAGAGCGTACGAGAGGCCCCGCCGATCCGGCGGGGCCCTTCTGACTTCGTATGGATGGTTCCTCCGGCGCCAGCGGATCCTTGGCTGTCTCCCAACCCCCACACAATGAGAACTGGGAGCGGCCGTGAGCTCTCCGACCGATCCGCCAGATCCAGCCTGCTCAATCCAGTTCCTGTGTACCTGGGAGAACCTGAGCCGGCAACGTCAGCCCATTACCCACACACTACGCGAACGGCGCGCATGCGGGAGGCATAGCGACCGTCCCCCGTCCGTTCCTGTGCGCCCACAACAGGGATTGCGCGCCGCGGCGGGCACCGGCTGCCGGCCCCACCGTGTCGGGGACAGGCATCGAGCACCGGCATGTGCCGCGGCTTCCGCCGCCCCACACGCAACGAGAACAGCGCGGAGGGGCCGGAACCAAGGCATATGCGCCCCGAGTTTCATCCCGGAGCGCAGCCGCCCCAACCGGCCCCGCCCGCGCCGCGCGATCCAAATCCTATTCCGATGCCTCCCGCAGCTTCGGCACGTCCCCGAGCCCGGGAGCGGGCCGGTCCGGCGGACGCTGCCCCCGCTGCGCCAGCTCCGCCGCCAGCGCGACGGCCTCCTCCGGATCCGCCACGTAGTGGATCGGCACCAGCCGCCGGTGGTCCAGGAACCGCCCGTCCACCAGGGCCGAGGCCAGGTGATCGCCCCAGCCGCCCGTGCCGCGCAGGGCGACCAGCGGCTTGCGGTACAGATACGCCACCGCGATCTCCGCCAGGGTGCCCGCGCCGCCGCCCACGATGATGCAGGCGTCCACCGCGTGCACCAGCACCTCGCTTCGCCCCACCATCGTCAGGCCGGTGGTGACGGGGACGGTCACGTACGGGTTCGCCTCCCGCAGGTCGTCGCCCGGCAGGATGCCCACCGTCACCCCGCCGGCGGACTGCGCGCCCTGGCTGGCGGCGGCCATGACGCCGTCGCGCCCGCCGGTGAAGAGCAGCGCGCCCCGGGCGCCGACCGCCCTTCCTACGGCGAAGGCAGCCGCACGCAGTTCCTCGCTGATTGGCCCCGACTGGCCGATGACCCCGATGCGCAGCACCACGCGCACATCCCTCCCTACACCTCTTCCGGGGCGCCCACCAGCGGCTCCTCCGGCCCGTGGACCAGCATCCGCTGCACCCAGGCCGAGGCGGCGAGCATCACGAGTCCCGTCACCACGAAGACGGCGCGGGGGCCGAAGGCGTCGGCCACCCAGCCGCCCAGCGACGGTCCCAGCACCGACCCCAGGTTGTTGGCGCTGGTATTGATCCCGTACGCCCGGCCCCGGAACGAGGGATGCACCACCTCGGCCAGGGCGGCGTTGACCGAGGGCTGTACCGCCGCCGTGGCGATGCCGAAGACGAAGCGCAGCAGGATCAGCCAGCCGATGCTCTGCACCAGCGACTGCGGCAGGATCAGCAGGCCGGCCGCCAGGAGGCCCGCTGACAGCAGCCGGGCAAAGCCGATCCGCTCACCCGCCCGCGCCAGCCGGGGGGCCGTCAGCACCGTCGCGATGGCCGGCAGGGAGAAAACGAAGCCCACGACGAAGTCCGTGGCCTCGCCCTCGCCGAACAGCGATCGGGTGACGGCCGCGATCCAGCCCTCCCGGGTGAGGGTGGGGATGAAGTTCGACAGGATCGGCTGCAGCGACTGCAGCGACGCCTGGATGAGCAGGGCCGAGATCATGAGGGCCAGCAGCCGCCGGTTGGAGACGGCCAGCTTCAGGTCCGAGAGCACGCTGGTACGGGCCTTCCCCGCGCCGAGGACGCGCTCCCGCACCAGGAAGATGACCAGCAGCACGGAGATGAGGACCAGGACGGAGGCCACCCGCATCGTCCAGCGGATGCCCAGGAGCTCCGCCAGCGTGCCGCCCAGCAGCGGCCCCAGGATGGTGCCGGTGGCCATGCCCGTCTGCAGGATGGCCAGGTAGCGGCCCACCCGATCCTCCGGAGTGTTGGTGGCCACCAGGGCGACCGCCGACGGGATGAAGCCCGAGAAGGCGCCGTTGAGCAGGCGCAGCCAGAAGAGCTGAACGTGGCTGGTCACGAAGCTCATCAGCAGGTAGACGATGCTGATGGCCACGCCCGCGCGGATGAGCATCGGCCTGCGCCCGTACCGGTCGGCCAGATTGCCCCAGATGGGCGCCATGATCGAACTGGAGAGGAAGGTGACCGAGAAGATCAGACCGGACCACGTATACAGGTTCGCCGTCACGCCCAGCTCCGCGATGAACCGGGGCAGGAAGGGCATTACCAGCGAGAAGCTGCACGCCGTGAGGAAGTTGCCGACCCAGAGCACGTAGAGGTTCCGCCGTGCCTGATCCATAAGGGTTTGTTCGCCTCCCTGAATAGTGACTGAATTAGTCACGCGGAGGCGAACTCCTGCCGCGGCCTGCAGCTCCAAGTCCGGCATGTCCCCCGCGCCCCGCGCATACGTTGCTTCGGAGGGGGGACGAGCATGAGCCGGAGAGAGTCGGTGCTGAAGGGCGCCGCCGCCCTCGCGCTGGCGGGGCTCATCATCAAGGTGGGCAACCTGCTGGTCCGGCTTCCCCTCACCCGCATGGTGGGTTCGGAGGGCCTGGGCATCTATCAGATGGCCCTGCCGGCCTACAACGCCCTGCTCCACCTGGCGGTGGGCGGCGTGCCCGTCGCCGTGCAGAACCTGGTGGCCGAGTACAACGCCCGGGGGCGGCGGGACGTGATGCACCGGGTCCTGCACCTGGCCCTGACCTACGCGCTTCTCGCCGGCGCCGCCGCCGCGTGTCTGCTGCTCATCGGGGCGCCGTTTCTGGCCCGGGCCCTGGGCGACGCCCGGTCCTACTGGCCGCTGGTGGCCCTGGCCCCGGCGATCATCCTGAACGGCCTGGACTCCGTCTTCCGGCACTACATGCAGGGCCAGAAGCAGATGACCCCCAGCGCTGTCGCCTCGGTGCTGGAGCAGGGCACCAAGATCGCCGTCACCATGGGCGCGGCCGTCCTGCTGCTGCCGCTGGGGCTGGAGTACGCCGCGGCCGGGGCGGCGCTGGGCATCACGGTGGGGGCCCTGGCCTCGGTGCTCTTCATGCTCTGGCGGGTCCGCCGGGAGCGGGAGGAGGACGAGGCGGGGGATGCCCCCCGGGAGGAACGGCAGATGCCCCGGGGGCTCGGGGTGCGGATGCTGCGGCTGGCGTGGCCGGTCACCCTGGGGTCGGTGACCATGCCCCTGCTGAATGTGCTGGACGTCTCCATCGTGCAGCGGGGGTTCCTGAAGGCCGGCTACCCGCCTGCGCAGGCCACCGCGCTCTACGGCGCCTTCGCCGGCATCGCCGTCCAGGTGGTGTGGTTCCCCTTCGTGCTCACCAACGCGGTCGCCAACGCGACGGTGCCGACGCTCACTGCCGCCCAGGCCCGGGGCGACATGGAGGCCGTGCGGCAGCGGGTGGTGATGGGGCTCCGGACGGCCAGCCTGATCTGCCTGCCGGTGGCCATCGGCGCGATGGTGCTCGCGGCCCCCATCGCCCTGCTCTTCGGCGAGCCGCTGGCCGCCGACCCGCTGCGCCACCTGGGGCCGGTGGCGCTGCTCGGGCCGCTCACCTGGATGACCGTGGCGCAGCTGCAGGCCCTGGGGGAGACCGGCGCGCCGATGCGCAACCTCACCCTGGCCATGGGGCTGAAGCTGGCCCTGGATGGCCTGCTCGCACCCATCCGGGGCATCGACGTCAACGGGGTGGCCACGGCCTCGGTGGCGATGTTCTTCACCGCCCTGTGGTTCAACGCCCGGGAGCTGGAGCGGCTGTTGCAGGAGCCGGTCCCCTGGGGCCGCATCCTGATGGGGCCGACGGTCGCCTCGCTGGTGATGGGCGCCGGCCTGGCGGGGCTGATCGCCGCCCTGTGGGGCACCGCGGGCCGGGTGGAGGCCCTGGCCGTGGCCGCGGTGGTGGCGCCGCTGCTCTACGGCGGGACCCTGGTCGCCACCCGCAGCATCACCCGGACCGAGCTGCTCGCGATGGCGGGGCCCCTCGCCCCGCGCCTGGAGCGGTGGCTGGCGATCCTCTGGCCCTGGAGCTAAGACACAGGGACCACCTGGCGATCCCCAGGTGGTCCCTGTCTACATCGCTTCGGTGGCCGGCTTCTCGCCGGTCGGCTTGACCGCCTCCCCCTTGAGCTCGGTGTAGAGCCGCTCCAGGGAGCGCAACATGATGGTCATCTCGTCCGGAGACCAGATCTTCGCGATCTCGGCCATCTCCTTGGCCAGCGCGTTCCGGATCTCCCAGACCTTCTTGCCCTTCTCCGTGAGGCGGATGTTCACGACCCGCCTGTCCTCGGTGCTGCGCTCACGCACCAGCCAGCCGTCCCGCTCCAGCCGGTCGGCCACCCCCGTCAGGTTACCCCGCGAGCAGTTCAGCTCGTCCGCCAGGCTGCCGAGGGTGGTGGCGCCGCCGTGCATCGCCGCAAGGAGCAACTGGTACTGGGGCATGGTCAGCCCGTAGTTCCGGCTGAGGAACCTGTGACAGCGCTTCTCCACCAGGTCGGCGATGGTCTGAAGAAGGGGAAGAATGTTCTCAGGCGTAAAACGATCCGCCGGGGCCGTATCGGCCTGCTGTTTCAAGCCTTTCACCAGCCTTTCCCTTTGTTGGTGGCACGGCGTCGACCTGGAGGCCGCCGGCCGGTCCAACGCTTGCAGAACCCATTATCCCATGCAACCCAAATATTGTCAATAAAGGGAGAAGATGAAATCCCCCTTCTTTCCCGCCGGGCAGGTTCACATGGGACTGTTCGCTCTGTCATCACTATGGTTCCCATTTACCGTATACTCATACATATTCTCCCCACCCAATTCGGATACCCCGCCGCTCGCCCCGCCTGCGGATGTGTGATAGAATGACCGAAAAATCCAGTTCGGGAGTGAACAGCATGCCGGTCGTCGCCTTCCAGGGGGAACTCGGGGCCTATGGGGACGAGGCGGTGCGCGCCCGGTTCGGCCCCTCGGCGGAGCCGTATCCGTGCAAGTCCTTCGTCGACCTCTTCGAGGCGGTGGCCAGCGGGACGGTGGACTACGGCCTGGCGCCGGTGGAGAACTCCCAGGCCGGGTCGATCAATGACGTGTATGATCTGCTGCGCCAGTACGACCTGTACGTGGCCGGCGAGGTGCTCCACCCCGTGAACCACGCGCTGCTCGCCCTTCCCGGGCAGACCCTGTCCGACATCCGCCGGGTCATCTCGCACCCGCAGGCGCTGGCCCAGTGCGACCGCTTCCTGCGGGATCTGGGGGTGGAGGTGATGGCCACTTACGACACGGCCGGCGCGGCCAAGATGATCCGGGAGCAGGGCCTGACCGGCGTGGCGGCGGTGGCCGGCCTGGGCGCGGCTCAGCGGTATGGCCTTGCGGTGCTGGCGGAATCGATCCAGACCATCAAGGACAACATCACCCGGTTCGTCGTGCTGCAGCGGGATCCGGCGCCCCGGGAGGAGGGGCCGCAGAAGACGATGCTCTTCCTGGCCCTGGCGCACCAGCCCGGCTCGCTCTACATGGCCCTGGGGGCCCTGGCCAACCGGAACATCAACCTGCTGAAGCTGGAGTCCCGGCCCTCTCGGAACCGCCCGTGGGAGTACGTCTTCTACCTGGACTTCGAGGGGCACCGGGACGATCCGCACGTGCGCGCGGCATTGGCCGATTTGGCAAAACATGCGAACTATTGTAAGGTATTGGGTTCATTCAGACGGGAAACAGTCCCGGACTAGCAGGATTTCCACAGCGCGGGAGCGAACAGCAGAAATTGGCGTAACCCCCGCAAGGAGGAAAGCCGATTGGTTAAGAAAATCCTCATCGCCGACGCAGACCCTTCGCGACGCACCCTGCTCCGCGCCACCCTTCAGGATCCGCGCTACGAGATCATCGAGGCTTCGGGCGGCGTACAGGCTCTCGCGCTTCGGGAGAGGCACCGGCCTGACCTGGTCATCCTCGACGAGGCGATGCCCGGTGTCAGCGGCATGGAGGTGTGCCGTGCGATCAAGCGCGACAGGGGAGCCGGCAACACCCCGGTGATCCTGCTGACGGAGCAGGAGACCTCCACGGCGATCGGTGAGGCCGGCCCCGACGTTTTCCTGCCGAAGCCATACAGCCCGCTGCGCCTGCTGGAAGCCGTCGAGAAACTGCTCTCGCAGGCGGAGGGCTAAGCCGATGCATGACGACATCGCCGGGCTGACACGGGCCGAGCTGGAACGGGAGGTCCGCTACTGGCGCACCCAGAGCCTGCTCCTCGCCAGAGACTTTGGCGGCGTGCGGGCCGATCTGTCCCGTCAGGCGGCGGAGGTGGGCCTGCTGCGCGCCCAGCTGCTCTCGTACGCCGAGGACCTGAACCGCGAGTACCAGCTGGTCCGGGAGCGCACCGTCGCGCTGGAGCGGCTGCTGGTGGCCACGGTGGGCGCGCTGGCGAACTCCATCGAGGCCCGGGATCCTTACACGCGGGGCCACACCGACCGGGTGGCCCGCATCACCCTGGCTTTCTGCGAGCGGCTGGGTTGGGAGAGGGAGCGGCTTTCCATCGCCCGCATGGGCGCGTTGCTGCACGACATCGGGAAGATCGGCGTGCCCGACGCCATCCTGCGCAAGCCGGGGTGCCTGACCGCCGAGGAGTACGAGCTGATGAAGCAGCACACCACCATCGGCGCGCAGATCCTGCAGGGCATCGACGCCCTGGTGCCGGCGATCCCGTTCGTGCTGTGCCACCACGAGCGCTGGGACGGCAAGGGCTACCCGCAGGGGCTGGCCGGCGAGGAGATCCCCATCGAGGGGCGCATCCTTGCGATCGTCGACGCCTTCGACGCCATGACCAGCGTCCGGGTCTACCGCGCTCCACTGACGATGGAGACCGCGGTGAACGAGATCCGGCGCTGCGCCGGGACCCAGTTCGACCCCGCTCTCGTGCCCGCGTTCGTCCGGTTGTACCAGGATGGGCTGATCCATCAGGCCCTGGAAGAAGAGGGGACGCGGGAGCTGTACGCCATCTAGGCCGCCGCGCTTGCGGCGGCTTCTCTTTTTCGGTGCGGGGGCTCCCTTTTCTTTCCTGCATTTCCGGGTTCATACGCCGTTCAATCCGGGAAAATGTGAAAATGTGTGCAAGGGGTGTTGACAGGGCGCGGGGGCGTGGGTACAATCGCAATCAATACGCTGGCACGATAGCTTAGTAAAGTGCTGACCGCCGGCGCCCATAGCGTCCAAAGCGATGAAGGGGCCAGTAGGACCGGTCCCACGGGTTCCAGAGAGCGGCCGGCGCTGGGAAGGCCGTACCCGTCCCGATCCGAACTCACCCCTGAGCCGCCCCGCTGAACCTCCGTGCGGCGCATGCGCACCGGGCCTGCGCCCCTGCCTCCGCAGGCAGGCTGCACGGTCAGTAGGCGGGAGCCGGCCGCAAGGCCGTTATGCCCAGACGAGGCTCTTTCCCCGCGCGGGAAGGGGCGAAGTAGGGTGGTACCACGACGGTCAAATCGTCCCTATCGCCAGGTGGCGAACCTGAGCGATAGGGATTTTGGTTTTCCTGGACAGGCGCGTGACGAGGAGGTGAGGTCGGGTGAAGCGCATCCTGGCGGTCTTGGTGGAGAACCACCCGGGCGTGCTGGCGCGGGTGGCGGGGTTGATTCGGCGGCGAGGGTTCAATATCGAGAGCCTGGCGGTCGGGGTGACAGACGACCCGGCCATCTCCCGGATGACCCTGGTGGTCGAGGGCGACGAGGCCACGCTCAACCAGGTCTCCAAGCAGCTCGACAAGCTGATCGAGGTGATCCAGGTGGCGGACCTGGACGCGGAGCACAGCGTCGCCCGCGAGATGGCGCTGATCAAGGTCAGCGTCGACCCGCAGCGGCGGCCGCAGGTCCTGCAGCTGGCGTCGGTCTTCCGGGCCAGCGTGGTGGACGTGGGGCACGAGGCGGTCATCCTCGAAGTCACGGGGACCCACGACAAGGTGGAGGCCCTGATCAGCCTGGCGCAGGAGTTCGGCGTCCAGGAGGTGGCCCGCACGGGGATCATCGCCCTGGCGCGGGGAGCGCAGTCGATGACGGCACCGAGGGAGGAGCGGTACGATGACGCGGCTGTACTACGAGTCTGATGCGAACCTGGCGGCCCTTCAGGGCAGGAAGATCGCGGTCATCGGTTTTGGCAGCCAGGGCCACGCCCATGCCCTCAACCTGCGGGACTCGGGCCTGGACGTGATCGTGGGCCTGCGGGAGGGCAGCCCCCGCTGGGCCCGGGCGGAGGAGGCGGAGTTGAAGGTGGCCCCAGTGGCGGCGGCCGCCGAGATGGCCGACGTGATCATGCTGCTGATCAACGATGAGCACCAGGGGCGGGTGTTTGAGGAGCAGATCGGGCCCCATTTGAAGCCGGGCAAGGCCCTGGGGTTCGGCCACGGCTTCGCGGTCCACTTCGGCCAGATCCGGCCGCCGGCGGACGTGGACGTGTTCATGATCGCCCCCAAGGGCCCCGGCCACCTGGTCCGGCGGCAGTACGAGGAGGGGCGGGGCGTGCCGTGCCTGATGGCGATTCACCAGGATGCCACCGGGCGGTGCAGGGATATTGCCCTCGCCTGGGCCAAGGGCATCGGCGGCACCCGGGCCGGGGTCATCGAGACCACGTTCCGGGAGGAGTGCGAGTCCGACCTCTTCGGCGAGCAGGCCGTGCTGTGCGGCGGCCTGACGCAGCTGGTCAAGTACGGCTTCGAGGTACTCACCGAGGCCGGATATGCGCCGGAAATCGCCTATTTTGAGTGCCTGCACGAACTGAAGCTGATCGTGGACCTGATGTACGAGGGCGGCATGGCCGCCATGCGGTACTCCATCAGCGACACCGCCGAGTATGGCGACTACGTGAGCGGCCCCCGGGTCATCGGGCCCGAGGTGAAAGAGCGGATGAAGCAGATCCTGGCCGAGATCCAGAACGGCACCTTCGCCAAGGACTGGATCCTGGAGAATCAGGTGGGCCGGCCCCGGTTCACCGCCCTGCGGCGGCAGAACGCAGCCCACCCGGTGGAGCAGGTGGGCGCCCGGCTCCGGGCGATGATGCCCTGGCTGCCCAAGCCGGTGGGTACTGAGGAAGGATGGTGACGGCGGTGACGCGGCGGATTCGGATCTTCGACACCACCCTGCGGGATGGTGAGCAGGCTCCTGGGTTCGGCATGACGGCGGAGGCCAAGCTGGAGGTGGCCCGCCAGCTTAGCAAGCTGGGCGTCGACGTCATTGAGGCCGGTTTTCCCGCCGCCTCGCCCGGCGACTTCGAGGCCGTGCGGACGATCGCCGAGACCATCACCGGGCCCACCATCGCCGGTCTGGCCCGGGCCAACGAGGACGACATCCGGCGCTGTTACGAGGCGGTGAAGGGCGCGCAGAAGCCCCGCATCCACACCTTCATCGCCACCTCGCCCATTCACATGGAGTACAAGCTGCGCAAGAAGCCGGAAGAGGTGGTGCGGGCGGCCCGGGACGCCGTCGCCCTGGCCCGCTCGCTGGGTCCCGAGGTCGAGTTCTCGGCCGAGGACGCGACCCGGTCGGACTGGAACTTCCTGGTCCAGATCTTCACCGTGGCCGCCCGGGCGGGCGCGACCATCCTCAACGTGCCCGACACCGTGGGGTACACCACGCCCAAGGAGTACTACGACCTGATCCGGTTCCTCATCGAGCACGTGGACGCCCCGGAGGGGGTCCAGTTCTCCGTCCACTGCCACAACGACCTGGGGCTGGCGGTGGCCAACACCCTGGCGGCCATCGAGGCCGGCGCCACGCAGGTGGAGTGCACCATCAACGGCATCGGCGAGCGGGCGGGCAACGCGGCCCTGGAGGAGATCGTGATGGCCCTGCGGGTCCGGCGGGACCAGTGGGGCGCCACGACTGGCATCAACACCCGCGAGATCTACCGCACCTCCCGGCTGCTGCAGAGCGTCACGGGCATCCAGGTGCAGCCCAACAAGGCCATCGTCGGCGCCAACGCCTTCGCCCACGAGTCCGGCATCCACCAGGACGGCATGCTGAAGCACCGGGACACCTACGAGATCATGAAGCCCGAGGACGTGGGCGTCCCCGAGTCCTCCCTGGTGCTGGGCAAGCACTCCGGGCGGGCGGCCTTCCGGGCCCGGCTGGAGCACCTGGGTTACCAGCTCACCGACGCCGAGATCGACTCCGCCTTCCGGCGGTTCAAGGAGCTGGCCGACCGCAAGCGGACGATCACGGACCACGACCTGATGGCGATCGTCGGCGACGAGCAGGCGCACCGGACGGTGACCGAGGTCTGCCGGCTCGAGTCCTTCCAGGTGGTCGCGGGCAACGAGCGCATTGCGACCGCGTCGGTCCGGCTGGTGCGGGAAGGCGAGGTGGTCCAGGAGGCGGCCTCGGGCGATGGGCCCATCAGCGCCCTCTACCACGCCATTGACCGGGCGGCCCGCTTCGAGGGGCAGCTGCTGGATTACCGGCTGAACGCCGTGACGGAAGGCGAGGATGCGCTGGGTGAGGTGACGGTGCGGGTGCGCGCGGGCGACCGGGTCGCCTCTGGGCGGGGCACTTCCACGGACGTCATCGAGGCGTCTGCCAGGGCCTACATGAACGCGATGAACAAGATCCTCTCCGGGGCCGCGCTGGCCGTGTCGGACGATCCGGCGCCGGGCTGGCAGATGCGGGCCTACGGGGACTGAGGGGGGCGTTGGCGGTGTCCATCCAGGTCTACGTGGACGGCGAGTGGTACTCCCGGGACGAGGCCAAGGTGTCCGTGTTTGACCACGGCTTCCTGTACGGCGACGGCGTCTTCGAGGGCATCCGGGCCTACGGCGGGCGGGTCTTCCGGCTGACCGAGCACCTGGACCGGCTGTACGACTCGGCCAGGGCCATCTGGCTGGAGATCCCGCTGTCGTGGCGGGAGATGGAGGGGGTCGTGCTGGAGACGCTGCGCCGCTCGAACCTGCGGGACGCTTACATCCGGCTGGTGGTCTCCCGGGGTCGGGGCGACCTGGGGCTCGACCCCCGCAAGTGCCCCCGGCCCACGGTGGTCTGCATCGCCGACTCCATCTCCCTCTACCCGGAGGAGGTCTACACCCGGGGGATGCAGGTGATCTCGGTCTCCACCCGGCGGAATCCGCCGGACACGGTCTGGCCGCAGGTGAAGAGCCTCAACTACCTGACCAGCATCCTCGCCAAGATCAGCGCGGCCACCCAGGGGTATCCCGAGGTGATCATGCTGAACAAGGAAGGCTACGTCTGTGAGGGCACCGGCGACAACATCTTCATCGTGAAGAAGGGCCGGCTGATCACCCCGGCGGTCCATCTGGGCATCCTGCCCGGCATCACCCGGGCGGCGGTGATGGAGTACGCCCGGGACCTGGGCTACGCGGTGGAGGAGGGCACCTTCACCCTATACGACCTGTACACCGCGGACGAGTGCTTCCTCACCGGCACCGCGGCGGAGATCGTGCCGGTGGTGGAGTGCGACGCCCGCAAGATCGGCTCGGGCCAGCCCGGCGAGATCACCAGGCGGCTCATCGCCGAGTTCCGCCGGCGGGTGCAGCAGGAGGGCACCCCGATCGGCTGACCAAAGTCCACGCAAGCGACGATGGAGGGATCGACGGTGCGCAGCGACCTGATCAAGAAGGGGCCCGACCGGGCCCCGCATCGAGCGCTGCTGAAGGCGACCGGCGTCACCGACGCCGACATGGGGAAGCCCTTCATCGGCATCGCCAACAGCTACATCGACATCGTGCCGGGGCACGTCCACCTGAAGGAGTTCGGCGACCTGGTGAAGGAGGCCGTGCGGGAGGCGGGCGGCGTGCCCTTCATCTTCAACACCATCGGCGTCGACGACGGCATCGCCATGGGTCACATCGGGATGCGCTACAGCCTGCCCAGCCGGGAGCTGATCGCCGACGCGGTGGAGACGGTGATCGAGGCGCACCAGCTGGACGCGCTGATCTGCATCCCCAACTGCGACAAGATCACCCCGGGCATGCTCATGGCGGCCATGCGGGTGAACATCCCCACGATATTCATCTCCGGCGGCCCCATGGCCGCCGGCCGGCTCAAGGACGGCCGCAGGGCGGACCTGATCACCATCTTCGAGGGGGTCGGCGCCCACAGCCGGGGGATGATCAGCGACGAGGAGCTGAAGGAGCTGGAGGATCTGGCCTGCCCCGGCTGCGGCTCCTGCTCGGGGATGTTCACCGCCAACTCGATGAACTGCCTCTGCGAGGCCCTCGGCCTGGCCTTGCCGGGCAACGGCACCGCCCTGGCGCGGTCGGCCGAGCGGGACGCTCTGGCGCGGGCGGCGGCCCGGCGCATCGTGGAGATGGCCCTGGCCGGAGGCCCCAGGCCCCGGGACATCGTCACGCCCGAGGCCATCGACAACGCCTTTGCGCTGGACATCGCGATGGGCGGATCCACCAACACCGTCCTGCACACCCTGGCCGTCGCCACCGAAGCGGGCATCGCGTACCCGCTGGAGCGGATCAACGCGCTCTCCGCCCGGGTGCCGTACCTGTGCAAGGTCTCGCCCGCCACGGCCGAGGTGCACATCGAGGACGTGCATGCCGCCGGCGGCGTGATGGCGATCCTGAAGGAGCTGTCCCGGAAGGAGGGGACGCTGCATCCCCACTGCCTGACGGTGACGGGGAAGACGATCGGCGAGCTCTGGGCCGAGGCCGAGAACCGGAACCGGGAGGTCATCCGGCCGGTGGAGGACCCGTACGCCGAGACCGGCGGCCTGGCGATCCTCTTCGGCAACCTGGCCCCGGACGGCGCAGCGCTGAAGGTGGGGGCGGTGGACCCGTCCATCACCACGTTCACCGGCCGGGCCATCTGCTTCGACTCCCAGGACGAGGCGCTGCAGGGGATCTTCGGCGGCCGGGTGCAGCCGGGCCACGTGGTGGTGATCCGCTACGAGGGGCCCAAGGGCGGCCCCGGCATGCCGGAGATGCTGGCGCCCACGTCGGCCATTGTGGGGATGGGCCTGGGGAAGGAGGTTGCCCTGATCACCGACGGCCGCTTCTCCGGCGGCACCCGGGGCATCTGCCTGGGCCATATCTCGCCCGAGGCGGCCGAAGGGGGGCCCATCGCCCTGGTGCGGGACGGCGACGTGATCACCATCGACATCCCCGGCCGCCGGCTCACGCTGGAGGTGCCGGCGGATGAGCTGGAGCGGCGCCGGGCGGCCTGGGTCAAGCCCGCGCCCAAGGTGCGGAAGGGCTGGCTGGGGCGCTATGCCGCCCTGGTCACGTCGGCCAACACCGGTGCGGTGCTGCGCACGCCGGAAGAGTGAGCAAAGGAGGACGGGGAGATGGAGATGCAGGCGGCCCGCGCCCTGATGCGGGCATTGGAGGCGGAGGGGGTCGAGGTCATCTTCGGCTACCCCGGCGGGGCGAGTCTGTACATCTACGACGCCCTCTATGACAGTCCCATCCACCACGTGCTGACCCGGCATGAGCAGGGGGCGATCCACGCGGCCGAGGGGTACGCCCGGGCCACGGGCAAGGTCGGGGTGGTGCTGGCCACCTCCGGCCCCGGCGCGACCAACCTGGTGACCGGCCTGTGCGATGCCATGATGGACTCGACCCCGATCGTGGCCATCACGGGGCAGGTGACCCGTTCGCTCATCGGCCGGGACGCGTTCCAGGAAGCCGATGTCACCGGCATAACCATGCCCGTCACGAAGCACAACTACCTGGTGACGGACCCGGGCGACCTGCTGCGGGTGGTGCGGGAGGCCTTCTACATCGCCCGCACCGGCCGGCCCGGACCGGTCCTGATCGACATCCCCAAGGACGTGACCAACGCCCAGGTGCGCTGGGAGTACCCACCCAGGATCCACCTGCCGGGCTACCGGGTGCCGCGGGAGGCCAGCCCGGAGGCGGTGGCGGCGGCCGCCGAGGCCATCCGGTCCGCGCGGCAACCGGTCCTGATCTGCGGCGGCGGCGTGGTCTCGTCCCCGGACGCCACCGGACCGTTCCGGACCTTGGCTGAGCGGATGGACGCCCCGGTGGTGGAGACGCTGATGGGCCTCGGCGGCTTCCCCATGGACCATCCGCTGTGCCTGGGGCTTGTGGGCATGCACGGGACCTTTGCCGCCAACCGGGCGGTGGCCAACTCCGACCTGGTGATCGCCTGCGGGATGCGCTTTGACGACCGGGTGACCGGCATGGCCTCCCGGTTTGCGCCCAAGGCCCGGATCATCCACATCGACATCGACCCCGCGGAGATGTCCAAGAACCTGACGGCGCACATCCCGCTGGTGGGCGACTGCGGCCTGGTGCTGGCGCAGCTCAACGAGGCCCTGGGCGACTGGTCCCAGACCCTCCCCGAGTGGCGGGCGCAGGTGCAGGGGTGGCAGGAGCAGTTCCCGCTCTGGGGCGTGCGCCGGGGCGAGGAGATCGCCACCGACCCGGACGGGGTGCCGAAGCCGCAGCAGGTGATCCAGGCGGTGCAGGCGGCCTTCGGGCCGGAGGCCGTGGTCGCCACCGACGTCGGCCAGCACCAGATGTGGGCGGCGCACTACTGCACCCGTACGGAGCCCCGGACGTGGCTTTCCTCCAGCGGGCTGGGCACGATGGGCTTCGGCCTTCCGGCGGCCATCGGCGCCGCGATCGGTCGCCCCGACCGGGACGTGGTGCTCATCACCGGCGACGGCTCGTTCCAGATGTGCATCCAGGAGCTGGCCACTGTGGTCCAGGAGCGGGTGCCGGTCAAGATCGTCCTGCTCAACAACGGCTACCTGGGCATGGTGCGCCAGTGGCAGGAGATGTTCTACAAGGGCCGGTACAAGGAGGTCGACCTGCGGCCGGGCATGCCGGATTTCGTGAAGCTGGCCGAGGCATATGGCATCAAGGGGCTGCGGGTGCGGCGGCTCGGCGAGCTGGAAGGGGCCGTGGCCGAGGCCCGGGCGCACCAGGGTCCTGTGCTGCTGGAGGTCGTGGTGGAGGAGGAAGAGAACGTCTTCCCGATCGTGCCGCCCGGTGGGGCCAACACCGAGGCGCTGTTGCCCGGGGCGGGGCGCTGAGCGGGCTGGACGCCGCCGGGCGCCCGCAGCAGAATGGCTTATCTGCGGTATTGAAAGAATCTATAGCTCTATAGATAGGAAGCGGCCGCACGGCTGGCATAACAGTCCAGTTAAAAGCAAAAGCGCCCCGTGGGGGCGGTGGGAGGCAAGACGATGACTCTGGTCTCACTGAGGACGCTCTTGGATGCAGCACAGGCGGGCAAGTACGCAATCGGAGCATTCAACTGCAACAACATGGAGGTCGTTCAGGCAATCGTCGCAGCAGCGGAGGAGGCCCGTTCTCCTGTGATTCTGCAGGCGAGCCAGGGGGCCATCAAGTACGCGGGCCTTGACTATATCGTGAGCATGGTGAAGGCCGCGGCGGCCAAGGCCACCGTGCCCATGGCGCTCCACCTGGATCACGGCACCGACTTCAACACCATCATGGCCTGCATCCGGGCCGGCTTCACGTCGGTGATGTTCGACGGGTCGAAGTACGAGAAGGAGGAGAACATCGCCCGCACCAAGGAGATCGTCAAGATCGCGCACGCGGTGGGCGTCTCCGTGGAGGGCGAGATCGGCAAGATCGGCGGCGTGGAGGACGACATCGCCGTCGACGAGCGGGATGCGATGCTCACGCCCGTTCCCGACGCCATCGAGTTCTACGAGGCCACCGGGGTGGACGCCCTGGCCATGTCCTTCGGCACCGCCCACGGTCCGTACAAGCTGCCGCCCAAGCTGGACCTGGATCGCATCGCCGCGGTGCACCAGAAGACCGGCGCCCCGCTGGTGATGCACGGCGGTTCGGGCGTGCCCGAAGAGGACGTGCGCAAGGGCATCGAGCTGGGCATCCGCAAGGTGAACATCGACACCGAGCTGCGGCAGGCCTTCCTGGCCGAGGTGCGGCGCCAGCTGGCCGAGCGGCCGGACGAGCTCGACCCGCGCAAGATCTTCGCCCCGGCCCGCGAGGTGCTGAAGGAGCACATCAAGGAGAAGATGCGGCTCTTCGGCTGCGCCGGCAAGGCGTAGTGCGGGCACGATAGGAATTGCGATCGCCGTTGGGGAAACTTACCCAACGGCGATTGTTCTTTGCAGTGCATTAAGGAGGGCACGGAATGCGGCATCTGTTCACCTTCGGCGACCTGGTCCTTGACGTCGTGGCCACCGCGTCCTCGGCCCTGGAGGCCGACACGGACACGCCGGGCGACGTGCGGTCCGCCCCCGGCGGGTCGGCCGCCAACTTCGCGGTGTGGACCCGTCGCCTGGGCAGCCCCGTCTGCTTCGCCACCCGCGTCGGCGATGACCTCCTGGGCCGGGCCCTGGTGGACGACATGCGCAGGGAGGGCGTCGAGGTGCACGCTGCGGTGGATCCCGTCTACCCCACCGCCGTCCTGGTCCTCTTCAGCGACGGCGTGCAGCGGCACATGATGGTTCCCCGGGGGGCCAACCACTTCTTCGGTCCCGGCGACCTGCCGGAGGAGCGCATTCGGACCGCCGGCTGGCTGCACGCCACCGGATACGCCTTCTTCTGGGACTCCACCCGCGAGGCGCTGCAACGCGCCCTGGCCGTGGCCAGGGAGGCGGGGGTGCCCGTGTCGTTCGATCCCTCGTCCGCCGGGTTCATCCGCCGGCACGGGCTGGACCTGCCGGAGGGCATCCGGGTGCTGATGCCCAATCGCGACGAAGCCCGGGCGCTGACCGGCTGTGCGGACGTGGAGGATGCCGCCCGGGACCTGGCCCGCCGCGCGGACCTGGTGGCGGTGAAGCTCGGGCCGGAGGGAGCGCTGCTCGCCCGGGCAGGACAGCTCACATACGTGCCCCCCGTGGCGCCCTCGGCCCCTCCCGTGGACGGCACGGGCGCCGGCGACGCGTGGGGCGCCGCCCTCATCGACGGCCTGCGGCGGGGGCTGGACCCGTACCGGGCCGCGCTGCGGGCCAATCGGCTCGGGGCCGAGGTGGTGACCCGGGTGGGCGCCCGGCCCGCGCTTTCGCCCGAGATCATGCGGCAGATGGAGGTGGAACGGCATGGCTGACCGCAGCGGCGCCGCCCCCGAGCGGTATCAGCCGGCGACCCTGGCGGTTCACGCCGGCTGGCGGCCTGACCCGATGACGGGCGCGCAGGCGGTGCCCATCTACCAGACCACCGCCTACGCCTTCCAGTCGACGGAGCACGCCCGGCAGCTGTTCTCCCTGGAGGCCGAGGGCAACATCTACACCCGCATCAACAACCCCACCACGGCCGCGTTCGAGGCGCGCGTCGCGGCGCTGGAGGGCGGGATCGGGGCCGTGGCCTTCGCCTCCGGCCACGCCGCGCTGGCCGCGACCGTGCTTGCGATCTGCAACGCCGGCGACGAGATCGTCACCTCCTCGAGCCTGTACGGCGGCACCTACAACCTGTTCGCGACCACCCTGCCCAAGTGGGGCATCACCGCCCGCTTCGTCGACGCGCATGACCTGGCGGGTTTCCGCCGGGCGATCACCCCGCGGACCCGGCTGATCTTTGGCGAGGTCATCGGCAACCCCCGGCTGGACGTGTTCGACATCGCCGGGGTGGCCGCCATCGCGCACGAGCACGGCCTGCCGCTGGTCATCGACAACACCTTCGCCACGCCGATGCTGTGCCGGCCCATCGAGCACGGGGCCGACCTGGTCATCCACTCGGCCACCAAGTGGCTGGGAGGCCACGGCGTGGCCATGGGCGGCGTGGTGGTGGACTCGGGCAACTTCGACTGGAACTCGCCCCGCTTCCCCGGCTTCACCGAGCCGGACCCGTCGTATCACGGCGTGCGGTACGCCGTCGATTTCGGCCGCGCCGGCTTCATCACCAAGGTCCGGGCCCAGATGCTGCGGGACCTGGGCGGCTGCCAGTCGCCCTTCAACGCCTTCCTGCTGCTCCTGGGACTGGACACCCTGGCCCTGCGCATGCGGGCGATCAGCGAGAACGCCCTGGAGATCGCACGGTACCTGTCGGAGCACCCGGCGGTGGCCTGGGTGCGGTACCCCGGCCTGCCCAGCCATCCGGATCACGCCCTCGCGCAGCGCTACCTGACCGGAGGCTTCGGCGGCATGCTGGTCTTCGGCCTGAAGGGAGGCCTGGAGGCGGGCGCCCGCTTCATCGACTCCGTGCGCCTCTTTTCCCATGTGGCCAACGTGGGCGACGCCCGGTCGCTGGTCATTCACCCCGCGTCCACGACCCACAGCCAGCTGACCCCGGCCCAGCGGGAGGCCGCCGGCGTGGGCGATGACCTGATCCGGGTGTCCGTGGGGTTCGAGGACGTGGCGGATCTGATTGCCGATCTGGAGCAGGCCCTGGAGAAGGCGGCGGGTGCGTGAGCCCCTGACGCCGCCATTTCGGCGCGGGCAACGCCGGCGTCCAAAATATTGAGGTAGAACCAAGGGGGCGATTGGCGTGGCCGTGAATGACCCGAAGACGGTGGCATGGGTGCTGGACGGGCCGAAGGTGCTGGCCGTGGTGGGACTCTCCGACAACCCCGAACGGCCCAGCTACCGGGTGAGCGCGGAGATGCAGCGGCGCGGTTACCGCATTGTGCCGGTCAACCCGAAGGGCGGCGAAATCCTGGGGGAAAAGGTCTACAGTTCGCTGCGGGAGATCCCGTTCCCGGTGGACGTGGTCCAGGTGTTCCGCGCGCCGCAGTACGCCCTGGACGTCGTCCGGGAGATCGGTGAGATGGTGGCGAGGCCCAGGGTGCTCTGGATGCAGGAAGGCGTGGTGAACGACGAGGCGGTGGCCGAAGCCGAGGCGTTGGGCCTCTTGACCGTGCAGGACAGGTGCCTGTACAAGGAAGCCCTGAAGGCAAAGGGATAATCCCGCTCAGACATACGAGGACCGGAGCGCGCCCTGTGGGGGACGTGCTCCGGTCCATCCGCGCGGTTCGCCTTCCGTGTAGGAAGACAGGCCTGGTGGGCACCCGTCCCTGCTGCCCCGGCGTCAGGCCATCGCCCGCCGGAGGCTGGGCAGAAGCGAGCGGAAGTGCAACTCCTCGAACACAGCCGCGCCGGTATCCAGGTCCAGGTCCAGGGCGCATGCCCCAGGCGTGCACGAAACCGGCACATGCCGGTCGATGGTGGCCAGCCGCTTGGAGAGGAGGGCGATCTCCCGCCCTTCCTCCAGTCGCTGCCTGAGCTTGCCGGGCTGAGCATGCGCATGGGCGAGGACGGCCTCCAACGTGACGTATTGCTGGAGCAGCCTCACGGCCGTCTTGGGCCCGATGCCCCGGATCCCGGGGATGTTGTCGGAGGCGTCGCCCGCCAGCCCCTTCAGGTCGGCCAGTTGGGACGGGAGGATCCCCCACTCCGTGACGAACCGCGCCACATCGTAGGTGATCGTCTGGTTCAGCCGCTTGACGTACCGGACCGCGGTGCGGCCGGAGAGCAGTTGGAAGGCGTCGCGGTCGCCGGTGAGGAGGATCACCTCCATCCCCTCGGCTTCGGCCATGCGGGCCATGGTGCCCATGAGATCGTCGGCCTCGTAGCCTCGCACCCCGACAACGGTGATGTTCAGCGCCGCGAGCACCTCGCGCAGGAGCGCGAACTGGGGGGCGAGGTCCGGCGGGCACTCTGGCCGGTTGGCTTTGTAGGGCGGGTAGAGGACCGCGCGGCGGTTCTCGGCGACGGGGCTGTCCGCAGCGACGGCCACATGGCTGGGCCGAAGCGTGGCGAGCAGCCGCAGGAGCATGCTCACGAAGCCGTAGACGGCGTTGACGGGACGGCCTTTCGGATCCGTCATCGGCGGAAGCGCAAAGAAGGTCCGGAACATGAGGCCGCCGTCGACGAGGAGCATCGCGGGAATGGCGATCGACCCTTTCGGAAAGGATTTCTGCGGATTGGGGCAGACTACGCGGGACAGGGGGGGAAGTCAGGATGATCTGGTTCTTGCTCTTTCTGGCTGTGCTCGGTATTGCCTGGTTCCTGTTCGTGCCCCGGACGGGTGATGAAACCACTCTACCCTTAGACGGCGACCGCCAGGACACCGATCTGCCGAACGTCAGCGCCCATGCAACGAGCAACGTGGAGCCGACCCTCACCCATCCTGCCGCCCTGTTCACCGCGGATGGGACGGACATGCCGACTGCGCCGGCTGAGGCCGGGCAAGATGGGAGCGGCCAGTTCACCGCCGGACAGGACGCCGGCGAGCGGGCCGCGGCCGTGCAGGGCGCGCCCGAACCGACATACGCCGGGCAGGACGCAGCGCACAGCGCGGCGCACGCCGCTCAGGAGGCTGCTCCGGACGCGGTGCAGAACGCCGCGCGCAAGACCGCGGAGCTGGGCTGGATGCCCGACAACTATCAGGAGCCGCGGCTGGACGCCCCGCCCGGGAACTTTGAGTAGCCCCGCGGCCCTGCCCACCCGGAGCCTTCTTCGGGGAGAGACGGCGCATTCCCTGCCGCGCACGCGAACAACCCCCTGGAGGCTGTTGCCTTCAGGGGGTTGCGGTGCCCGGCTTTGGACACAGCCGGGCGCCCAAAAGGAGCGACAGAGGATTTCGGAACAACGGGTTCCACGTACCGGGCCGGGTCGCGATTCTGGGATCCGGAGATCTCGAATCAGCGGGCTTCGGGTTCTTCAGCCAATCCCCTGCGCCCCTTGCACTTTGAGTCTACCACGGTCCTTCGCCACGCGAACAGCGAACGAGGGGTTACTTTTCTGAAATAATCATACGAACAGAAGTTTCATCTATCCGGCAATGTCCAGCCGATGGGCCTCGGTGTCCTCAATGATGCAGCGCAGGGCCTGCCGTGCCCGATGCAGCCGGGACTTGATGGTGCCCAGCGTGGTGCCCAGGACGGCAGCAATCTCCTGGTAGCTCAGGTTGTGGAGGTCGCGCAGGATCACCACGACCCGGTAGTCGTACGGGAGCCGCCCGATGGCCCGCTGCACGGCCGCCTGCACCTCGTGGCGCTCCGCATATTCCACCGGCCCGTCGGAGTCGTCGGCCGCCTGGCGCGGGACGGAGCCTTCGTCGAGGGGCATGGCCTCATCCAGGGACGCGCAGCGCGTCCGACCCCTGCGCCGGAGTTCGTCCAGGCAGGTGTTCGTCACCACCCGGTAGAGCCAGGTCGAGAACTGGGAATCGCCCCGGAAGTTGTGAAGCCTCACGCAGACGCGCACCAGGGCCTCCTGGGCTGCGTCACATGCGTCGGCGTGATTTCCCATTAAACGGTAGGCCAGATTATAGGTACGCTGCTCGTAACGGCTGATCAACTCGCCCAGCGCGCAGCGATCGCCTTCCTGTGCCCGTTCCACCAATTGCTCGTCCGTCAACGATAACATTCAGCGCGTCCCTCCCGTCAACACTGTCCAGCGCCGCCCGAGCTGCGTCTGTCTGTCTGCCATCGCCCTTACTAACGAGATAGGACGTCGAAGGTTACGGGGTACCCGTCGGGTTTTTCATTTTCTCATGGTATAAACCTTCGCAGGCCTGTGCGCAAAGATGACCGCAGCGGTGCCGCCCGGCGGACAGCACCGCTGCATACGGTCAGTCCTCCTGTTCTTCCCTTCCCGTGAGGATGGCGATGAACTTCTGCAGGGTGTTGCTGAAGTTCTTGCCCCGCTTGTAGATGACGCCCACCGGCCGCTCGATGCGCATGTCCGCGATGGGCAGGGCGACGAGCGACCCGGATCTGACCTCCCACTGGGCGCACCGCCGCGGGATGATCGAGACGCCCAGCTCCGCCTCCACCGACCGCTTGATGGTCTCCACATTGTCGAACTCGTGGATGATCTCCACATCCACCCCGTGGTCGTTCAGCACCCGGTCGGTGGCCTTCCGGGTGGGGATGTCCGGGTCGAAGGCGATGAACGGGAGCCGGTGGAGCTGCTGCAGGGCGACGGGCTTGCCCGCCCGGGCCAGCGGGTGGTTTGGGCTGACGATGACCACCAGCTCGTCGGAGGGCAGGGGGATGACGCCCAGCTGCCGCCCTTCCTGGGGGTAGGCGACGATACCGATGTCCACCTGGTTCTGCCGAACCGCCTCGTAGATCTTGTTCGTGCGGCTGTACTCCAGGTGGATCCGGGCCTGGGGGTAGGTCTGGATGAACTTCTTGATATAGGGGGGCAGGTCGTGGAGCCCCACCGTGTAAACGGTGGCCACGCGGATGGTGCCGGAGACGGACTGGCTCAGGTTCGCCATCTGCTGCTCCAGGGCCTGGTAGCGCTCCACGATCTCCCGGGCGGCTTCGTAGAAGATGCGTCCGGCCTCCGTGGGGTAGATGCCCTGGGGAGACCGTTCGATGAGCCGCTGCTGGAAGTGCTCCTCCATCGCTTTCACCTGCTGGCTCACGGCGGGCTGGGAGATGAAGTTCCGCGCCGCCGCCTTGGAGAAGCTGCGGGTTTCGATGATGTCGCAGTAGACCCGGAGGTATGACAACAGCACGGTGGCGGACCCCCTTTCGCGTCATGCTCCGGAAGGCAAAAAGCTCCGCTTATGATCAGATTAAGACGGAGTGAAGAGGGGGCGCAATAGACTAAAGTCCCATTGCCGCTAGGGAGTAGGCAGGGGATTTCCGACGGGTGGTTGAATTAACCACAAGCCTCGTCAAGTACATCCATCGATGGAGAGGGAGGCCCAACTGGTGGATCAACGGCTGAAGATGTATGAGGAGCTCACCAGCGCGAACGGGATCTCCGGCTTCGAGGAGCCCGTTCGGCAGGTGATGCGCAAGTACCTGGAGCCGCTCTGCGACGAGATCATCAGTGACAACCTGGGATCCATCGCCGGCATTAAGAAGGGGCAGGCCGGTGGTCCCCGCATCATGCTGGCCGGGCACCTCGATGAGGTGGGCTGGATGGTCACGCAGATCACCGACAAGGGGTTCCTGAAGATCCAGCCCGTCGGCGGCTGGTGGAGCCAGGTCATGCTGGCCCAGCGGGTCAAGGTCCTGACCCGCAAGGGCGAGCTCATCGGCGTGGTCGGGTCCAAGCCGCCGCACATCCTCACCCAGGAGGAGCGGAACAAGGTCGTCCAGATCAAGGACATGTTCATCGACATCGGCGCCAGCTCCAAGGAGGAGGCCCAGGAGTGGGGCGTGCGGCCGGGCGATCCGATCGTGCCCTACTGCGACTTCCACGTGATGCCCAACCCCAAGATCCTGATGAACAAGGCGTGGGACAACCGTGCCGGCTGCGCGGTGGCGATCATGGTGCTGGAGGAGCTGAAGGGCCAGGACCATCCCAACGAGGTCTACGCGGTGGGCACGGTCCAGGAGGAGGTCGGCCTGCGCGGCGCGACCACCATGGCCAACACCATCGAGCCGGACATCGCCTTTGCGCTGGACGTCGGCCTGGCCACGGACGTCCCCGGCGGCGACGGCCAGGTGGAGGGCAAGATGGGGGCGGGCCCGCTGATCATGATCTACGACGCCTCGATGGTGCCGCACCGCGGCCTGCGTGACCTGGTGATCGACACCGCCGAGGAGCTGGAGATTCCCATCCAGTTCCAGGCCATGGCCGGAGGCGGTACCGACGCCGGCCGGATCCACATCCAGGGGCGGGGCGTGCCGTCGCTGGCCGTGGGCTTCGCCACCCGGTACATCCACAGCCACGCGGCGCTGATCCACCGGGACGACATGGAGAACGCCGCCAAGCTGCTGGCGGCGGTCATCAAGAAGCTGGACGCCGAGACGGTGGCGCGCCTGAAGAACAACCTGAGCTAGCGCGCAGAGCTTGGACGCCAACGAGCGAGCCGGGCGGGGATCGACCCCTGCCCGGCTTCTTTCATCCCACCGGCACGGACCGGCGGCGATGCTCGGCCAGCAGCGCCCGCAGGGCCTCCAGCGAGGGGGCCAGCCGCGCCCGTTCCTTCAGCGTCTCGGGAAACTGATCGGAGCAGATGATGGCCAGCCGGAGGGCGGTCGCATCCTCCGCCCGCTCGAGGATGTCCAGGTAGGCCTGGCGCATCTCCTCCCGGCTGATCGTCTGGCTCACCCGCGATCCCCCCCACCGGATGTGGTCATGTGCCTATCATACAGCACAGCCTGCCGGTGTAGTACCCCCGGGCGGCAAAATGCCGCGGGAGGGCGACGAACGGCGGCTAGACCCAGGAGGACCGGATCGCCACCCGCCTGGGCGGGGCAGCGGCTCCGCCCAGGGCCTCACGCAGGCTGGTCAGGGCCTCCGGCGGCGTCGCGAGGGGCTCGCGGATGCACAGGAGGCCGGGCCTCGCCGCCCGGGCGGCCTCCGCGAGGGGATAGCCGCTGGGCGCCGCCAGGAGGCAGGCCGACTCGCCGAGGAGGGCGTCGACTTCGTCCGGGGCCGTCACCGCCCGGAAACGCAGGTGGCCGAACCCGCCCTGCTCCAGGCTCTGCTGGATGCGGGCGGCCTGCACCCGGTCCGATGCGGCCACCGCGACGCAGCTGCCCGCGGGCAGCCGTGCCAGCCGGTCCAGCGCCTCCCGGGACTCGGCCCCGGCCAGGACCACCGGTTGCCAGCGCCGCAGGGCCGGCCCGTGAAAGAGGGTGGTGACGACGGGGATCCCGGGTGGGACGTGGCCCAACTCCTCGGGCAGAACCGCCGCCACCTGCGTGCCGGGAAGCTGGGACTCCAGCTGCCGCTGCAACCGCCGCAGGTCGGACCGGGCGGTGGCCACCAGGACCACCCGGTTCGCCGCGGGCGCCGGGCTGCGGGCGAGCTGTGCCTGCGACAGCAGATCCAGTGCGAGCTCCTCGGCATCCATTCCCCACTCCTGCGCGGTGGCCAGCACGCCGGAGAGGAGCGAGCGCAGCGCGGCTCCCGGAGCCTGTCCGGGCGGTTCGTCGGCCACGAAGATGCCCTTGCCCTGGTGGGACGTGAGGTAGCCTTCGCCGATCAGCTCCTCCACGGCCCGGGCCACGGTGTTGACGTTGATGGCCAGCCCGGCGGCCAGGTCCCGGAGCGAGGGCAGCTGGTCCCCGGGGTGGAGGAGGCCCGCGGCGATCTGGTACCGGATCTGGGCCTGGAGCTGCTCCTTGAGGGGAACGCAGCTCGACCGGTTGAGCCGGAAGGCCTGCACTCGCTCACCTCCCGCACGCAGCCTAATGATAGGAGGGGTCCACCTCCAGCTGGACGCCCGCCGCCAGGGCCCGCAGCACGGGGGAGCGCTGCCGGGCGAGGGCGGTGGCCCGACGGAACATGTCGTGCACCTTCTCGAAGCCGAGCCCGGAGCGCAGCTTCACCTCCGGCTTCAGCGCGATCCGCTCGATGCGGGTCCCTTCCAGTTCGTCGTACGTGCGCACCAGCTCGCCCTCCACGGCCACGTCGGCCACGTCCAGCACCATCTGGCGGGCCACGTCGAGGAAGGCGGTGATCCAGCCGGTGGCCGCGGCCGCCAGCAGCATCTCCTCCGGGGAGGTGAGGCCGGGCTCTCCGCCGTCCGCCACGGGGGCGGTGAAGGCCAGCCGCAGGTTGGAGAAGCTGCTGCTCACCTCGCCGCTGGTGGCGGTCACCCCCTTCCAGGACGCATAGGCGCGCAGGGTCAGGCTACCGTCGTGCATGAGATCGCCTCCCGTGGATGTTCGTTTCTCGTTTGGTCAGGAGGGGTTCGCCGCCCATCCGCCGAATAGTCTGCGACGACAGACGAGGAGGTCTGGGGACATGGCAAAGGGCGCGTTGACGCAGAAGGACCTGATGATCTGGGTCATGAACCATCCCAACGGTACCAAGTATTACTATCTGATCGAACGGGAACCCTTCGAGCGCGAGGGGATCAAGAAGGCCGTTCACCGCATGGGCAGCACGGGGGATGCTGTCTTCCTGTACCGGGACCAGGCCGAGGCGGAGCTGGCCAAGTTCCCGCCCGGGGATGAGGAGCCGGAAGGCGCGGCGGGCTGAGGCCGCCGCGCACAATGGGTCCGGAGCCTGACGGCTCCGGACCCTTTCAGTGTACGCCGAACAGCGAGAGGATCTCCGCGCGGGTGAGCCGCTGCAGGAGGTACGGCTGCTCCTCGGGCTCGCCGGGTTCCGTGAGCGGGTCCATGACCTCGTGGAACAGCTCCCGCTTCCGCTCCACCAGTTCGGCGATGCGTTCCTCCACGGTGCCCCGGGTGAGCAGGGTGGTGACGAACACCGGTCTGCGCTGGCCGATGCGGTGGGTGCGGTCCTCGGCCTGCTGGGCGACCGCGGGATTCCACCAGTGGTCCAGGTGGTAGACGTGGTTGGCCCGGGTGAGGGTGATGCCCACGCCGCCGGCCTTCAGCGACATGGCCAGGACCCGGGGCATGTCCCCGTGCTGGAAGTGGTGGACGATCAGCTGCCGCTTCCAGTCGCTGAGCGAGCCGTCGAACAGGACGGCCCCGAAGGGCTCCAGCCGGGGAAGGAGCGGCTCCAGGGTCACCTTGGGATACTGGGAGAAGATCACCGCCTTGTCGCCGCGCGCGACCAGCGGGGCCAGTTCCTGCTCCAGGAAGGCCAACTTGCAGGAGGCGCCGGTGGCGGGGTCCAGGTTGCAGAGCTGCTTCAGCTGGTTCAGCAGGGTCAGGGCGATCACCGGCGCCGCGGTGTGCCCGGCCTGCCGGATGGCGGCCACCGCCGCGCGCTCGGCGGCCTCGTACGCCATGCGCTGGGCCGGGGTGAGATCCAGCCAGACGGTGCGGTGTTCCTTGGGAGGCAGATGGCGCAGGACGTCTGCCTTGCGCCGGCGGAGCACGTAGGGGGCGATGCGCCGGTGGATCTCTTCCACCGGACATCCCTTGCGGCCGGGGAGCAGGCCGGGCTTCAGGTAGGCGAAGATGGCCAGCAGCTCCTCCACCCGATTCTCCAGCGGGGTGCCCGAAAGCCCCCACCGCCAGGGGGCGCGCACCTGCGCGACCGCCTTGTGGATGGCCGTCCCGGGGTTCTTGATGCGCTGGACCTCGTCCAGCACGATGAGATCGTAGACATCGGGGGAGGCCAGGCCTGCCTTCAGGTCCTCGCGCCAGCTCTCGTAGCCCACCAGATGCACGTGCACCTGGCACCGCCAGTACCACTGCCGCCGCCGGCGGGGGCCCTCGACCGGCACCACCCGCAGGTCCGGCGCCCAGAGGCGCAGCTTGTAGTACCAGTCGAAGATCAGCGTCTTCGGGCACAGGATCAGGGCCCGGCCCACCTCGCCCCGGCGGATCAGCAGCCGCAGGGCGGAGATGGCCTGGATCGACTTGCCCAGCCCCATCTCGTCGCCCAGGAGGGCCACAGGGTGCTCCATGAGGAACCGGGCGCCGTCCACCTGGTAGTCGTACAGCTCCTCGCCGGGAGGGGCGTACAGGGCGTCGGGGTCGGGCGCCGCACCCTCGGGCGGCGCGGGCAGGTCAAAAAACGGGAGGGGTGCGTCCGGGCTCTGTGCGCGCCACCCGTCCCCGGCGAAGAGGCTGGGCGCCGGCGGCAGCCCGAGGCTGTGGGTCACCGTTGACAGACTCACGGCGCAGACTCCCCCCATCGCGCGGTCTGGTCCGCGATAGTCTGCGCGGCGCCGCGGTCGACATAACAGGCATGTTCTGGACGACGGGCGCCGCAGGAGAACGAGCCGCGCTGCGCCCGGCGGCGCAGCGTGGCTGAAGAACACACGCCCCGAGTACGGGGCAAGACGGCGGAGGTGTCATCTGACGATGGACGCGGCGGAGATCCGCAAGTACGGCGTGGAGCCCGATTTCGAGCAGTACACGTACGAAGAGAACGCGTGCTCGTGGTGCGGCCAACCGGTTCTCATCATCCAGTCCAAGGAGCGGTTGCCCGGCTACCGGACGGCGGCCACCGCCTGCGAGAACTGCATGTCCAAGATGACCAAGCGCACCCGGGCCAAGGAGTTCCGCTGGGTCTTCCTGCCCGGCTGGCGGCCGGCGTAGACACCGTTGCGGGCCCTCGCTCAGGCGGTCCCGCCGCTGAGTGCCGCGATGGTCTCCGCCGGGATTCGCACGGGCTCCCGGGGGATGCGGGCGAGGTCGAAGACGGGGATCAGCTCCTCCGGCCGGACGGGCTCCGGCCGGTCGAGGAGACCGCTGAGGTAGGCCAGGTGGCCCACCACCGTCTCCGGGGGCGTACCGGCGGCCCGGATGCCGGCCAGCGTCACCGCGCCGTGGCGCTTGGCCAGGCGCGCCCCGTCGGGTCCCAGGAGCAGCGGCAGGTGGCCGAACGCGGGCACCGGCCAGCCCAGGGCCCGGTACAGCAGGATCTGCCGCGGGGTGGAGTCCAGCAGGTCGCCGCCCCGCAGCACGTGGGTCACGCTCATCAGGGCGTCGTCCACCACCACCGCCAGCTGGTAGCCGATCACTCCGTCCGCCCGGAGCACCACGAAGTCGCCGCCGGCGCCGGGCGGAAACCGCTGCGGCCCGGCGATCAGGTCGGTGAAGGCGATCTCCTCGTCCGGCAGGGCGAAGCGGAGGGAGGGCGTCTTGCCGCCCGCCTCCCGGGCGCGGCGTTCCTCGGGGGTCAGCCTCCGGCAGGTGCCGGGATAGGCCGGCCCCTCGGAGGCGAGGCCGTGGGGCGCCGAGGCGATGGCCATCAGCTGCGCCCGGCTGCAGTAGCACGGGTACAGGCGTCCTTCCGCCTGCAGCCGGGCCAGGGCATCCCGGTAGAGCTCCTCCCGCTCGGACTGGCAGTAGGGCCCGTGGGGGCCACCGACGTCGGGCCCCTCGTCCCAGTCCAGCCCCAGCCAGCGCAGGTCGGCGATGGCCTGCTCGGCCAGGTGGGGCCTGGAGCGGGCCCTGTCGATGTCCTCGATCCGCAGGATGAACCGGCCGCCGGCCCGGCGCGCGTGGAGCCAGGCCAGCAGGGCGGTGCGGGCGTTGCCGAGATGGAGCGCCCCCGACGGGGTGGGGGCGAAGCGGCCGCAGAGCATGTTCGATCACCGGTCTACCTATTCGGCGTCCCGGATCGGCTTGCCCTGCCCGAGGGGGACAGGTTATTCTGTTCGGGAGCGCACAGAATTCCGTTCGGATCCAATCGACACACTGGAGGGAATGGCGGATGCAGAGTCGAGGCTGGAAGGCGGCCGCCGGCGCGCTGGCGTTGCTCCTGGTGCTGGCCGGGTGCGGCGGCCGCAGCCCGCAGGATGTGTACAACAACCGGTCGCCGGCAGGTCAGCAGGGCGGCGCCGGTCAGGGCGGTGCGGACCAGGCGGGCCACAAGCAGTGGGACAAGCCGCCGGAGATGATCATCGACCCCGCCAAGCGCTACACCGCGACCATGGAGACCAGCCTGGGCACGATGACGTTCGAGCTCTTCGCCGACGAGGTGCCCCAGACGGTCAACAACTTCGTGTTCCTGGCGCGGGAGGGCTTCTACGACGGGGTGACCTTCCATCGGATCATCAAGGATTTCATGATCCAGGGCGGCGATCCGACGGGCACCGGCACCGGCGGGCCCGGCTACACCATCCCGGACGAGTACCCGGTGACCCGGCCGTACCAGCGGGGCACCCTGGCCATGGCCCGCACGACGGCGCCCAACTCCGCGGGCAGCCAGTTCTTCATCTGCACGGGCCTCTCCTGCGGGGGCCTCGACCAGCAGCCGGTCTACGTGATCTTCGGCCAGCTGATCGAGGGGGATGACGTGCTGACCCAGCTGGAGTCGGTGGAGGTGCGGCAGGGGAACAGCTTCGACCCGGTGCCCTCCACTCCCGTGAATCCGCCCGTCATCCGGAAAGTGACCATTGCGGAGGAGTAGGCGGTGGTTCGGCCTGAGCCCCCGGAGGGCTGGGCGCGGTGGGTGGCGGAGGTGTACCGGCGGCTGCTGGAGGCGTTCGGCCCGCGCCACTGGTGGCCGTCCGCCCTGGAGCCCCCGCCGGCCAAGGCTCGGCCCTTCGAGATGATCGCCGGGGCCATCCTGGTGCAGAACGTGGCCTGGAGCAACGCAGCCAAGGCGGTGCGGGCCCTGGCGGAAGCCGGGCTGCTGGACGTGGCCGCGATGGACGCGGCCCCGGCTGAGGCGGTGGAGCCGCTGATCCGGCCCGCGGCCTACTTCCGGCAGAAGGCGCAGCGGTTGAAGGGGTTTGCCGCGCACGTGATGAACCGCTACGGCGGCGACCTCCCGGCGATGCTGCGCCGGCCCGCGGACGAGCTGAGGGCTGAGCTCCTGGCCTTGCCCGGGATCGGCCCCGAGACCGCGGACTGCATCCTCTGCTACGCCGCGGGCCGTCCCGTGATGGCCATGGACGCCTATACCCGCCGGATCTTCGCCCGCCTGGGGGTCTTCGCGCCGGATGCCCGGTACGAGGCGATGCAGGCGTTCTTCCACGCCTGGACCCCGGCCGACGCTCAGCTGCGGGGCGAGTACCACGCGCTGATCGACACCCTGGGCAACCGGCTCTGCCTGAAGCGGAACCCGCGCTGCGGCCAGTGCCCGCTGGCGGACCTGTGTCCCCGGGTGGGGGTCGTGGAGGAGGCGGGCGGCGCAGCCGGCCGGGCCTGAACCGTGGACGGGCGGGGCAGGGGGCCTTGCTGCGAGGCGGGGCGACCTTGACTGCCGCGTCCGCGTGCGCAGCGGGGCCTGGGAAACGGCGCGGAGGGGGAAGGGAGAGGGTCTCCGTGCGGATCGTCTTCAAGGACAAGAAGCACTCGTCGGGCACCATCCGGGACGGCGAGATCGTGCTGTACATCTCCAGCCGGCTCAGCCGGGCGGAGCAGGTCCGCCACATCGAGGAGCTCACCCGGAGGCTGACGCCCCGGCTGGAGCGGGCACGGCAGCTGCAGCTGACCGGCGCGGGGCCGCTGAGCCGGCTCACCCCGTCCCCGGTCACGGATGACGCCGCGCTGGCCCGCTGGGCCCGGGAGATCAACGACCGCTACTACGGCTTCCCCATGGGCCGGGTCCGGTTCCGTCGGCAGGAGTCCCGCTGGGGATCCTGCAGCGGCCGCACCCGCAACATCCAGATCAGCCACCGGCTGCGGGGCGGGCCCCACGAGCTCCTGGAGTACGTCCTCGTCCACGAGATCGCCCACCTGGGGGAGCTGAACCACAGCCCCCGGTTCTGGGCCCTGGTGGAGCGGGCGTGCCCCGACTGGCGGGAGCGGCGCCGGCTGCTGCGCTGGTACGGCGAATACCTGCGGGCCGTGGGAACCCCGCCCGATTCGGATCCGTGAAAATCCCGGCAGTGATGGCGGCAGAGAGGGGGCATCTGGCGTGGGCGCAGTGATCGAGGTCAGGGGGCTGCGCAAGGAGTTCAAGGTGGCCCGGCGCAAGGAGGGCCCCTTCGCGGCCCTGCGCACGCTCTTCTCCCGGGAGTTTGACACCCGCGTGGCGGTCGACGACGTCTCCTTCACCATCGAGCGGGGTGAACTGGTGGGCTACATCGGGCCCAACGGCGCGGGCAAGTCGACGACGATCAAGATGCTGACCGGCATCCTGGTGCCGACCGCCGGCGAGGTGCGGGTGAGGGGGGTCGTGCCCTACCTGCGCCGGGTGGAGAACGCCCGGCAGATCGGGGCGGTGTTCGGCCAGCGGACGCAGCTGTGGTGGGACCTGCCCACCGTCGAGTCCTTCGAGCTGCTCCGGCACATCTATAAGGTGCCCCGGGAGCGGTACCGGCAGAACATGGACCTGTTCCGGGATCTGCTCGGCCTGGACGAGTTCCTGAACACCCCCGTCCGCCAGCTGTCGCTGGGGCAGCGCATGCGGGCCGACCTGGCCGCGGCGCTGCTGCACGACCCGGAGATCGTCTACCTGGACGAGCCGACCATCGGCCTGGACGTGGTGGCCAAGGAGCGGATCCGGGACTTCATCCGGACCATCAACCGGGAGCGGGGCGTGACGGTCATCCTGACCACCCACGACATGCAGGACATCGAAAAGATCTGCGAGCGGATGATCCTGATCGACCACGGCCGGGTCATCTACGACGGGCCCGTGGCGCAGATCAAGGAGCGGTTCGGCAAGCACCGGACCCTGGTCGTGGACCTGGAGCCCAACGGCCCGGTGGAGGACGTCGCGGTGGAGGGGGCCGAGCTGGTGCGCCGGGACGGCCACCGCATCTGGCTCCGGTTCAACCGGGACGAGCTCTCCGCGAGCGAGCTGATCGCCCGGGTCTCGGCCCGCTGCGCCATCCGGGACCTCACCGTGGAGGAGCCGGAGATCGAGGGCATCATCGCCCGCATCTACCAGGAGGGGATCTAGCGGGGGATACGGAAGGCATACAAGAGGACCGCCGGCGTTGCCGTGCCGGCGGTCCTTTGTTGTTCAGAACGGGTTGCAGGCGACGCTGTCCACGGCCGGAATCTGCTCCGGCGAGTTGCAGACAGGCCGGTAGAACTCGTACAGGCTGCGGAGGCAGCCCTGCCGCTCCGTCTCGTCGGTCACCACGGCATAGGAGTAGGCCACCTCATCGGTCTCGATCCGGGCCTTCGCACATGCGTTGATGCCCGCGGCCTGCGGATCGCCCTCCACGATGGTGCCCAGGTAGGCCAGCAGCATGCTGTACAGGTTCTGGGCCTGGCCCACGTAGAAGACCTCCCACTCGCCGCTCTCCCGGCGGGCATGCAGCTTGAACACGCCCGGCTTCTGCGGCACGTCCACGATGTCCAGGGGATGGGCGAACCGGCCGCCCTTCCAGTCAAGGCCCAGGATGGTCATCCACGCCACGGGTCGCTCCCCTTTCAGTCAGTACTAAAGTGCAACGATGTTACGTACCATCGGTCAACTATCGTAGCACATCGGCGCCATGCCGTCCAGCGCCCAAATGCGGCGGGCCGGTCTCTGGGCCGGGGCGCGGCGAGTCCGCCGCATCCCCCGGCTGCGCTGCCCGTCCGACCGTGGTAAGGCTTGGCGGCAGGAAGCGGGGGCCGCTTCGCCGAATCAGGCCAGAGCGCGTTGTATCGCATATACGCTATTCATCTATTTGAAATAAGGAGTTATGGCAGTGAAGCGCTTTCTGCTCATCCCCCTGCTGATCGTCGCGCTGGTGGGCTGCACTGCGCTGTCGGCCGGCCCGTCGGACGCCGAGCCCGGTCCCGGGGCACCGCCTGCGGGCGGTCCGGGCGCGGGACCGCAGAACGGCGGCACGGACCCGGGGCTGCAGAACGGCGGCGCGGAGGATGGCGGGCAGGGGGCCGGGAACGGCGCCGGCGATCACCCCGGGAGCGGCTCCGCAGGCGGCCCCGACGATGCGTCGGGCAGCAGCCCCGGCAGCGGCGCGGGAACCGGCGGGGGGGACGGCACCGTAACCATCACCTTCGTCGGCGACATCATGCTGGACCGCCTGCCGGGTGAGCACCTGGCCCGGGGGGAGGACCCGTTCGCCGGCGTGGCGGATGCCCTGACCGGCGCGGACCTCACCGTCGGAAACCTGGAGTGCGTCGTGTCCACGGTCGGCGAGCCGGTCCCCAAGTGGTTCAACTTCCGGTGCCATCCCCGGGTGGTCCCGGTGCTGGCGCGGTACTTCGACGCCGTCTCGGTGGCCAACAACCACTCCGGCGATTACGGCAAGGAGGCCTTCGCCGAGCAGCTGCGGCTGCTCACCGAGGGCGGGGTGCCCTACTTCGGCGGCGGCATGAACGACGAGGAGGCCCACCGGCCGCTGATCCTGGAGCGGAACGGGCTCCGAATCGCCCTCCTCGGCTACAACAACGTCGAGCTGCGCAGCTACGCGGCGGGGCCGGACACGCCCGGGCTGGCCTGGATCGAACTGGACCGGCTCGCCGCGGACGTGCGGGCGGCGCGGGCCGAGGCGGACATCGTGGTGGTCTACCCGCACTGGGGCTACGACTACATGTTCTGGCACGCCGAGGACCAGGCCGAGATCGCCCGGGTGGCCATCGACAACGGCGCGGACCTGGTGGTGGGCAACCACCCCCACGTGACGCAGCCGGTGGAGATCTACAAGGATCGGCTGATCGCCTACAGCCTCGGCAACTTCGTCTTCGACGACTTCGTGGACGTGGGCCCGGACCTGGACGAGCCGTCCCGCACCAGCTGGGTCCTGACGGTGACGATCGGCAAGGACGGGATCCGGCGCTGGGAGACCCGGGTGGCCCGCACCGACGACCGGGGCTTCCCCCAGTGGCTGGAAGGCGTCGCGTCGCCCTGCAGCGACGGTGCGCCGGAGGACGGCTACATGTGCTACCCTTAGTGCATGCACGGGAAGAGTGACGGGCTGCAGTCGCCTTTGCGGCGGCTGCAGCCCGTTGCGTACGACGGGGTAGACTAGCCTCCGGATCAAGGAGGCGATTCGGATGAGGCGAAACGAGATCCTGGAGCGGCTCCGGGAGCTGTACCATCAGGCGCACGAGACTTTGGAGCGGGCGGAGCACCTGCCGGAGCGGCTGCCCCTCGACGTTCAGCCGCAGTCCCTGAACTACGACCGGGACCTCTCCCGGATTCAGGGGGAGTACAACCGCCTGGTGGGGCTGGCGCAGGCCGAAGGCCTGCTGTCGGCGTCCGACCTGGAGGCGCAGGGACTGCCGGAGCGGATGGGCGACTGACCGCGCCACGCCTCCAGGGCTGCCCGGATCACCGCGTGGGCCAGTCGGCCGGTCGCGTCACCCTCGTCCCGGTCGGGGTGGAATTCCACCACGTCCAGCGCGAGGAGGTTCCGTCCGCGGACGATGTCGGCCACCAGCGACACCGCCTCGTCCCGGGTGAAGCCGCCGGGAACGGGCGTCATGGTGCCGGGGGCTTCGGCCGGGTCCACGGAGTCGATGTCAAACGAGACGAAGACGTTGGGCCTCAGGCCGGCGAGCAGTTCCGCACGCCGGGCGCGCACCTCGGCCGGGGAGACCACCTCGACCCGCGCCTCGGAGAGGAGCCGCCGTTCGCCGGGGTCCAGGTCCCGGATGCCCCAGAGCCGGAGCCGGTCCGGGCGGATGACCCCGTCCATCGCATCGGGAAGGAGTCCGGTCGCGAGGGCGAGGACCATCCCGTGGGGATTGCCGGACGGCGACGTCTCAACGGTGTTGAAGTCGCCGTGGGCGTCGACCCACACGACGTCGAAATCGTACCCCAGGGCCGCGAGCGCCATGATGGTGCCCAGCGACGTGGAATGGTCGCCCCCGATGGTGAGCAGCAGGTCGCCGGGACGTGCGACACGCTGCCAGTGCTGCTGCTGCCGGCGGGCGGCCTCCACCACCTTGGCGATGCGCACGGGCACGGGATCCGACCGCAGCCCGGGCGGCAGCGCCATGTCGCCGTGGTCGATCACCCGGCTGTCGAGCTGCCCCAGGAAGTCCAGCAGCCCCGTAGCCCGCAGGGCCTCCGGGGCGTGCCGTACGGCGTGGCGCGGCAGCCCCAGCGTGGTGGGGAAGCCGAGTACATGGATGGTCATCGCGTCTGTCTGCCCCCATTGTTGGGAAGAGTCTATGCAATGCAGTATATGCACTTGTGCATATTCGGGTTCACCGGGCGCGATTCCTTCCCGGTCGTTTATGAAATCGCATCTGCGGCCAAGATAGGGGCGGGAGGGAGCCATATGCAGAAGAAGACGAAATCCCCGACCGCCAAGGGGCGGCAGAAGAAGCCGAAGGAACTGACCCCGCTGGACCGGCTGAAGCTGGAGATCGCCCAGGAACTGGGGCTGGCCGAGAAGATCGCCCGGTCCGGATGGGCCGAGCTGACCGCGGCGGAGTCCGGGCGGCTCGGCGGCATCCTGAACCGGCGGCTGAAGGAGCTGAAGCTGGCCATCGGACCCAAGGGAACCCTCATCCCTACGGCGAAATCCTAGGTGAAACGTCCCCCTGGAAGCGGCCATCCAGGGGGGCATGTGTTCGTGCGGGGCCCCTCCCTACCGGCCGGGGGGCGTGCCGAGGGCAGCCGCGCGCAGCTCCGCGTGCCGGAAACAGTCCACCAGGTGGTCGTTCACCATGCCGACGGCCTGCATGTAGGCGTAGCAGATGGTGGGACCCACGAAGGTGAACCCCCGGCGCCGGAGGTCCCGGCTCATCGCCACGGACTCCGGGCTGGTGGCGGGTACCTCCGCGGGCGTCCGCCAGTGGTTGATCCGAGGTTCCCCATCGACGAAGCCCCAGATGTACGCGGCGAAGCTGCCGAACTGCTCCCGGACGGCGAGGAAGGCCCGGGCGTTCTGGACCGCTGCCTCGATCTTGCGCCGGTTGCGGATGATGGACCCGTCCGCGAGAAGGGCCGCGATCTCCTCCGGGCCGAAGCGCGCCACCCGTTCCGGATCGAAGTCGGCGAAGGCCCGGCGGTACCCCTCCCGCCGTTGCAGGATGGTCACCCAGCTGAGGCCGGCCTGCGCGGACTCCAGCACCAGGTACTCGAACAGGGTCCGGTCGTCGCGGGCGGGCACGCCCCATTCGTCGTCGTGGTAGGCGATGAGGAGCGGGGTGCTGGCCCAGCTGCACCGGTGTCGGGTCATCGCAAACACTCCTCTCTCCGATGGTGGCGGGCAGCGGCTGGCCGGGAGGGCTCTGTCCGCCCGGGGATCCGGCAGCCGGCTTCCCCGGATGATCCCAGGTCATCCTCTGGATGGGCTGGATATATTCGCCAGGCCACAACCGAACTCCTGCTCGTATCGGGGAATATTTGTTCCCCTTCCCGCGGCCGGGGCCGGCCCCCCTCACCCCGGCGCCCCCCTGCCGGCGAGGTCCACCGGTTCCGCCGCGCACTACTCCACGTAGATCATCTTGCGCGTCATGCCGCCGTCCACCACCAGCTGCTGGCCGGTGATGAACCCGGACTGGTCCGGGTCCGCCAGGAAGAGCGCCGCCGCGGCGATGTCCTCCGGCCGTCCGACCCGGCCCACCGGGTGCTGGGCGTGGTCCTCGGGCCGGAGCTCCTCGCCGGTGACGTCAATCCACCCCGGCAGGATGGCGTTCACCCGCACCGCGGGGCCCAGCGTCATGGCCAGGGCGTGGGTCAGGGCGAGGATGCCGCCCTTGCTGGCGGAGTACGCCTCGGTGTTGGGCTCGGACTGCAGCGCCCGGGTGGAGGCGATGTTGATGATCGCCGCCTGGCCCGCGGCCCGCAGCAGCGGCGCGGCAAACCGGGACATGAGGTAGGTTCCCCGCAGGTTGACCGCGATGACCCGGTCGAAGAGGGCCACCGGGGTGGACTCCAGGTCGCCGAACTGGGAGATGCCGGCGTTGTTGACCAGCACGTGCAGCGCCGGGCCCACGTGCTCCAGGAACCGCCGCACGTCCTCTTCTTCGGCGACGTCGCAGCGGTGCATCTCGACCCCCTCGACCGGCAGCGGATCGATGTCCGCCCCCAGCACCCTGGCGCCCCGCCGGGCGAACGCCAGGGCGATGGCCCGCCCGATGCCCCGGGCGGCGCCGGTCACGGCCACGACCTTGCCTGCAAACGTCTTCTCCATTCGTCTCTCATCCTTTCGTCCTGAGGTCCGGCCGGAGGCCGCCCCCGGTGATCGTGCGCCCGACGGCAGGGCCTCCCGGCCTGCTCGTGTGCTGCTGAGCCCTTCGCAAACTGCCCCTTCGACACCTTCGTCCATAGGGATGATGAAGGGTTGAAGGGAGTGGCAGCCTGTGGGCCGGCTCCACAGAGTCGTCGTCCCCGTTCTCACCCTGGTTCTGCTGCTGACCGCCGCCGGGACGGAGGCGGCGCCGCTGGCGTGGCAGACGGTGCCGACCCCCTTCGAGGGGAGCAGCAGATGAGTCTCGCCTACGGTGCGGGCAGGTTCGTCGCCTGTGCGGACGGAGGTCTGTCTGCCTCCACGGACGGCTTGACGTGGACCCCCGTCCCGTTGGACGCGCACTACTGGCATATTGACCTCTCCTGTACCGGGAAGGAGTTCGTGGCCACCGGGTGCATCACGAGCAGAACCTGTGAGGTCATCCTCACGTCGGCCGACGGCGTCTCCCGGTATCAGCGTGTCGGGTTGGCGGCGTTCGACCAGGTCGCCTACGGGAACGGGCGCTATGTCGTGAGCTTTGGCAATGCGGCCTGGACCTGGTCGTCCGCTGACCTGACCAACTGGACGACCGTCAACACGCTCCTGTTCCTCGCCCTCACCTTTGACCAGGGGATGTTCGTCGCGGCCGACGCGGACGAGGGCACGATCCGGACGTCGGCTGACGGCGTGGAATGGACCGAAGTGTTCCATCCGGACCAGCCGGTGTACATCAGCGATCTCGCCTACGGCGGCGGCCGGTTCGTGGCCGTGGGCGGGACGAACTCCGGCCCCCGGCGGGCCGTGGTCCTGACCTCCGGCGACGGGCGGCAGTGGAGCCTCCAGGTGCAGGAGGAGGCGGAGGGGCTGGTGCGGGTCGTGTACGGTGCCGGGCGCTTCGTCGCCAACAGCGAGGCTGCGCTGGCGGTATCCGAAGACGGCACCGGATGTCGGGTTCAGGTTTTGCGCGGAGACGAGGTCTGTGCGCGCAGAATCTGAAGCTG
>JAAROH010007746.1_pt1 | contig 40196 bp, 52 predicted proteins | sample 7248631 | NCBI WGS metagenome assembly JAAROH01 (sample SAMN09772309, study PRJNA484901) | compost metagenome | isolation source: Vermicomposting unit | place: India | reverse complement strand
GAACATCAGCCTTCCAAGCTGAATACGTGGGTTCGATTCCCATCACCCGCTCCATTTATTTTAGATGCATATACATACGAACAACGCGGTTTTTCGTTCCTAAAAGGACGAAGGGTCGCGTTTTTTATTTATGGAGAACGATCAGTGGAGTCTGCAAATGTTTCCGATTATATCTCGCAATTTAAGGAAAAGATAAAAGGGAAAGGGGAGGAATCCATGTTATTGCCTGAGAAATTTTTAATTTGTGTGCGTTGTGAAGATGGGGTGAAACGGGAAGAAGGACAAACTCCTATTCCGGGTGAAGGAATTCCAAATGCAGAAGTTATGCTTATCGGGGAAAGCCCGGGAGCAGAAGAAATGAAAAGCGGCCGCCCCTTTCAGGGAAAAGCTGGAGAAAATTTAAATAGGTTTTTGGCTTCTGCGGGCTTAGACCGGAGCAAAATGTATGTTGCGAACACCACCCGCTGCCGTCCCTACAAAGAAACAGTACGTATACTAAAGGATGGTACCAAAAAAATTACCAAGTCCAATAAGCCTCCTTCTCAGCATGCGATTCGATCTTGTGCAACATGGCTTGATATGGAAATCGACTTGGTTAATCCAAAATTGATTGTTACCCTCGGTTCCACTCCTTTAAAGCGTTTAGTTCCTGATTATAGCATTTCCGAAGTGCATGGTACTTTGTTGACTGTGCCAATACAGCATGCTGGCGAAAAAGAAGATAGCCGTGAATTTACATTGTCAGAAAAAGAATATCATGTGTTTCCACTGTATCATCCCGCAGCGATTATCTATCGCAGGGAGCTTCAGGAAGTGTTTGAGCAGGACTTGCATAAACTACGGAAAACGGTGGAAGAGTTGAAATTAAATAGCGTACTTTTATAAAGGATATGTTTATGTTTTTTCACAATAAAGTTTTTATCCTTGCACTTCTCCCCCCTATGTTAACGCTTAAAGGATGATGAAGAGTATTCTGCTTGTATTTGACTATAAAAGTGGTCATCTATAGCATTTTCTTTTTTTGTAAAAATCACCAATGTAATTTATGTATAAAATTTATTCTATGAGGAATTTTAAGACTAGCATTCACCAATATTCACTATTAGGAGGTTTTTCATGATGAATCAACGTCAAACACGTAACACGAACAACTTGGTTGCCCCGCAAGCCCGGGCTGCGCTGGATCAGATGAAGTATGAAATTGCAGCAGAGTTTGGTGTGACACTTGGCCCGGATACTACTTCACGCCAGAATGGTTCTGTAGGTGGAGAAATTACGAAGCGCCTTGTGCAGATGGCTGAACAGCAGCTTTCTGGTCGTATCCAATAACTTTTTGTATCGCTTTGAAGCTATGTATTCTTTTGTTACCAATGCGTGAAAAGAGAACAGAAAGTGCGTGGAAAATGGAGCAACTCTTGAAGAGTATGCTTAGCAAATATTCCGCTGCCTGAAATAAGGTAGCGGAATATTTTATGTGTAAGAAAGGTTCATTATCAACGTCAACTTAGTAAGCACTACCGTACTGGAAGTTTTTATGTAGTCAACCATGCTATTCCGCAGTCTGGTCTAAAGACGAAAGAGCAGCTGCTCGAAGCCTGAACGGTACAGATGAGTGAACAAACAAAAAATAAGAGCAGGTGCAAGGCACAAAAAAGATGAAAAATGGAGCTGGGGCAAAAGGCTATGCTCCGTTTTTTTGTCTGCTATTTTAACATATGAAAAAAATGTGGTATTGTAGAAAAGGATGTAATCATGATGGGAGAGAAAGCGGATGAAACATGTCGCGGAAGGCATGCAGGATTTTTACCGTCGTCTGACAAAAGATGGATACAAGCCAGACGATGTAAAACCGGCGCTGTATCAGGTAGAGCGCATTGTACATATGGAACAGCTTCGTCGACATATACTAAACTGTATGGATTGCCAACTATGCGAGAACGCGAAAAATCGCGTGCCAGGCACCGGCAACACGGGCACTCCGCTCATGATTGTAGGCGAAGGGCCAGGAGAAGATGAAGAGAACTGGGGCCTACCGCTTGTCGGCATCAGCGGTTCTTTGCTGACGCTTATTCTTGGTAAAGCCGGAATCCGGCGCGAGCAAGTATATATGACTAATGTGGTGAAGTGCCGGGTCACGGATGAAAAAGGGAAAAACCGGACCCCGATGCGGGAGGAAACATTGGAGTGTAGCAAATATTTACGGCGAGAGCTGGAACTTATCAAGCCTCGGGTGGTACTTGCACTCGGCAAAGTGGCGCTGCAATTTTTCTTTCCGGATATGAAAACTATGTCACAGTTCAGGGGCAATGTGTATGACTATCAGGGAATTAAAGTTGTACCCACATGGCATCCAGCATACGTAGTACGGCAGCGGGGCGATGCCCTTGCCAAAACAAAGCGGGAAGTATGGGCAGATTTGAAGGTTGCTATCGAATGTGCCAAGGGAAATTAGAAAACGGGAGGAGAGGAGAGAAGAGTGGGATCACAGCTAGAATCAGGTAGAAACTTGTATGGATTAAACGAAACGCCGCCTCTCTCAGTAACGGTAACCGCTGCATCGCAGTGGTTTTTTGTTACACTTTCAAGTTCTCTTGTCGTGCCGTTGGCGATCGGGGAAATGTATGGATTGCATGCATCGCAGCTGAGTCAGTTTGTACAGCAGACGTTTTTTTTTATAGGACTTGTATCGCTTTTGCAAATCTTATTTGGTCACCGATTGCCGATTACAGAAGGACCGGCTGGTATGTGGTGGGGCATTTTCGTGATTTTAGCCAACCTCGGCATGGCTGCTGGACAGGCGCCGCGTGAAATCGCGCAATCTTTGGAACTAGGGCTTATTGTTGCAGGAATTATGCTGATTATTCTCGGAGCGACTGGATTTATTGAGAAAATCGAGAAAATATTTACGCCGCTTGTCAGTGGAAGTTATTTAGTTTTGCTTGCCGCCTCGCTAAGCGGCCCGGTTGTGAAAGGGATGCTCGGTATTGATTATTTTTCGCCGGGAAGTGGGGTTCAGCCTGCTCTGGCCGCTGTTTCTTTAGGGCTTGTTTTCTTTACGTTTGTCATGATTCGTTCACGGTTTAAGTACATCCGCAGTTTCGCTATTCTTATCAGTATGGTCGTCGGATGGCTCATATATTTAGCGACGGGGTGGATAAAGCCGCTGCAGGAGGCAGGGGCGTTATTTTCTTTACCCAAACTATTTTTCTGGGGGCCACCTGTATTGCATGTCGGCACGATTTTAACTTCTCTGATTACAGCTTTAATTTTGTTGACGAACCTTATTGCCAGCATTGCTGTTGTAAGCCAAGTGGTAGGTGTGCGGCCGCAGGAAGAAAATTATCGGCGAGGGGGAATAATGACGGGGGTAGCGCATATCTTGTCAGGAGTCGGAGGCATCGTCGGTCTCGTTCCCCTTTCCATCGCTGCAGGTGTTATTCAGGTGTCGCGCATCGCTTCGCGTCTCCCCTTTATAGTTGGTTCGGTCATGATGATGTTACTCGGCATCTTGCCGCCGGTAAGTCGTATTCTTGCTGGCTTGCCGTCTCCTGTCGGGTATGCGGTCATGTTCGTTACATTTACGCAGTTACTTGGTTTTGGTCTGCGGGATTTCGGGCGTGTTATTCTGGATGAAAGAAAGATTTTAATTGTCGGGTTTGGATTGTTGGGGGGAATCGGACTGATGTTTGTTCCGCCTGAAGCGTTGCGGAGCTTGCCGCCTATCTTCAGCAATCTATTTGGCAATGGTCTTGTTATGGGAGTTCTGTTGGTTATTTTTATGGAACAGGTTGTCGTGCGTCAAAAATCATAACTTTCAAGCAAAAAACTCGCGAAGTTTTCGCGAGTTTTTTGCTGCGCTATGTAATAACAAGATATGGCTTTCCGTCTACTTTCGTGCATGCTCCGCCATTTACATGAGTGAACATTTCTCCGGCCGATTTCAACAACTGTTCGTCTGTCCAGCGGTTAAATTCTGGATAGATGTAGAAAACATGTGCTAATCGTTTTGCCTCTTCCGTGACGCTTGTACGTATGGAGTCGACAAAAGGGCTGCCAAACGGTCCTTGCTCGTCAGCAAGCACAAGTTTTCCTTCACAGGAAATTTCCCGCCCGTTTAATCCTTTATATGTTTCACTTTTCTTTCCAAGGCGCAGGCAGACATTTCCTTCGATTTTATCACGGTCATACAATCCGGCCGGAAGACCGAATTGCAAAGATAAGAAGTTATTTATATCCACGCCTGTATGGATCCAGTGAAACGGTTTGTTTTGTAGCACGCGTCGCACAAGCGCCTCCGAGGAAGGACGATAGCGTGAAGGATCTATACCTAAGACTTTGAATATACGGCGCCATTCTGTAATGCCAGGGACTTCTGTTATCGGTTTATCCAGATAATCATGACGTATATTTTCCAAAAACAGATTAATGCGTCCTTTCAGCATTTTGGGTGTGGCTGACAGCGATACATTATCATAATGTAAAATACCGAGCCTAAGTCCGGGCACTTTATCGCGAATGGAGGAATCCATTGTATATGTTTGCACAGGTCAACCTCCTTTTTGATGGTATTTTATCATATTTGCCAAAAAGACAGGAGAAATTGATATACTAAATAAATAAATCTAAAGAAAAAGAGGGACAAGATGAAAGATGTGATCATTTATACGGACGGCGCCTGTTCCGGCAATCCGGGGCCCGGCGGTTGGGGAGCCGTGTTATTATATGGGAAGCATCGCAAAGAAATGTGCGGTAGCGAAGATAACACGACGAACAATCGCATGGAGCTGAAAGCTGCCGTAGAGGCACTTAAAGCATTAAAAGAGCCGTGCAATGTACGTTTGCATAGCGACAGTGCTTACCTTGTCAACTGTTTCCAGCAGGGCTGGTATAAAGGCTGGATCAAAAACGGCTGGAAAAATAGCAAAAAGCAACCAGTGGAAAACCAAGATTTATGGAAAGAACTACTGGCGCTGATGGAAATTCACAATGTACAGTATGTAAAAGTAAAAGGACATGCAGACGACGAATTAAACAACCGATGCGACGAACTGGCGACTGGGGCCATTGTGCGCCGGTAGAAGGAAGAAAAACGAAGGGGTGGCAGGATGGAACAAAAGCAGCACAAACAAGCGGAGACGGATTGGAGCCACCTGAAACAGGAAATCATTGCATATGCGCATAAAATTGGAATTGATAAAATCGGGTTTGCCTCGTCGGCCCCGTTTCTAACATTAAAAGAAAGATTGTATAAACATCGTGAGCTGGGTTACGAGTCCGGTTTTGAAGAAAAAGATATTGAAAAACGGACGCATCCAGAGCAAATTATGCCGGAAGCCAAATCGATTATCGCTATTGCACTCGCCTACCCCTCCCGCATGGAAGCGCCGCCAAAATCGACGCCTGGAAATTATCGGGGGATTATGGCCCGCGTGTCGTGGGGGGAAGACTACCATCGTGTACTGCGCGATCGTCTGAAAAAGCTGGAACAATTCCTGCACGAAAAAGTCCCTGATATTAAGACCGAGATTATGGTGGATACGGGTGCATTATCAGACAGGGCGGTGGCGGAACGCGCCGGATTAGGCTGGGTAGGCAAAAACACATCGCTGATCACTCCTGAATTCGGCTCATGGGTATACCTTGGAGAAATGTTGACGAGCGCGCCGTTTCCGCCGGATAAACCGATAGAGGACGAATGTGGGGATTGCACGATTTGCATCGATGCTTGCCCGACGGGCGCCATCGTTCAAAGGGGACAGCTAAATTCACAACGTTGTATCGCATTTTTGACACAGGTTAAAGATATGATTCCGGAAGCATTTCGTCCGGCGGTTGGCAACCGTTTATATGGCTGCGACACATGCCAGCAGGTTTGTCCCAAAAACCGCAAAATCAATTTTACCCATCATCCGGAATTCGTTCCTGATCCGGAGATGGCCAAGCCATTGTTAAAACCGCTTTTAACCATTAGCAAAAAAGAATTTGCTGCGAAGTTTGGCCGTACATCCGGAGCTTGGAGAGGAAAGAAGCCCATTCAGCGCAATGCGATTTTAGCCTTGGCACATTTTAAGGATAAGAGCGCGGTTCCGGATTTAATTGAGATCATGACAAATGATGAACGTCCTGTGATGCGGGGAACGGCTGCTTGGGCGCTCGGCAGAATCGGCGGTGATGCAGCAATTACCGCTCTAAAAAAAGCGAAAACACGCGAAAAAGTTAAAACAGTTCTTAGAGAGATAGAAAAAGCGCTGTCCCTTACAGAAAATGTCGAATGATTGTACTGGATTTTCGTTTTTTATCCGAGGTAAGATGAAAAGAAAATGTATAAAGGTAGGGATTAGGTGAAGTCGGAAGTTTACTATACCGTGTATCAAAGTCCCCTCGGGCCTATTACATTGGCCGCTGCTGACGCTGGAATGTGCTGGGTAGAGTTTGGCGAAAGCGAGACAGCTAAGCTTTCTTTGGTGCGTTGGACGAAGAAATGGCTTCATACGGAGAAAATTACCTATGCTCCGAAATTTTTCTTAGAAGCGACAAAACAGTTAGACGAGTATTTTGCGGGCAAACGCCGTGAGTTTACCCTTCCGCTTGACATACACGGTACGGCGTTTCAAAAAATGGTCTGGGAGCAGTTACGAAGGATTCCATATGGCGAAACGAGATCGTACAAAGACATTGCATTGGCAATAAACGCTGCGAAAGCGGTGCGCGCTATTGGCGGAGCTAATAACAAAAACCCGTTGTCTATTTTCATTCCGTGCCATCGGGTTATTGGCTCAAATGGCGCGCTTGTCGGGTACGGCGGCGGGTTGCATATCAAAGAATATTTGCTGCGGTTGGAGGGCGTACTGGAGCGTTCGGAAATCGGTTTTGTATAAATGATAAATAATACAAGAAATAAGAAGTGGAAAAGGTGGTGTATGACGCTTGCATACAAAGCGTCATACACCACCTTTTTTGGTTTGCGCTATTATTCTGGTCTTCGTGGAGCATATACATATTTTGAAACGATATTTTTTAAGATAGACCGCTTTGGAAAGGAGAAAGGAAATGACCACATGGAGAGAGGCGCTAGAACACTATTTTCAATGTCGGACAAAAGGAATGATTGTAGAGGCGGAAGAACTGGATTCTTATCTGGGCGAAGGCACAAAAGCGGAAATGATTCAGGCCTGTAATGCGCGGCGCAGGCAGCAGCTTTCTGCGAGAAATGCGCGTCCGCTGAAAAGTCGGTTGCAGCTTAGTGGTATCCAAATTGAAAAAGAAGGTACCACAGAAATTATCGTTCGGGTTGAAGCGAACGAATGGTATGCTTATCAACTGGAGAATCAATGGTATGAGCAGGAAAAAGAAGTACGCACACGCATTGTATTGCGAAAATGCGAGGAAAACTGGGTCGTTGAGCAGGAGGAACCGATTGTCGCCCACCTTAATGCTTGGGAATCAGAAGCATTAGAAGTTCTTTGTTTGGGTGGTAATGACAAATATGAGGTAGAGGACGGAAGTGAGCACGGATTACGTTATACGTACGATCGGCTTCAGGCGGTGCGTTATGCCGAAGCGTGGTGGGACGGCTACAACCCACAGTTTCGTCACTTTGACGTGGATTGTACGAACTTTATATCACAATGTTTGTATGCGGGGGGAATCCCCATGCGCTATACAGGCAACAAGGCGACAGGTTGGTGGTATAGAGGAGGAAACAGCCCATCGGCACAGTGGAGTCATAGTTGGGCGGTTGCGCACAGTTTTCGCTGGTATCTCGAAAAGGGAGGCCATATTAAAACCGAAGTGAAAACGAGCGCTGGTGAACTATCGCTAGGAGATGTGATTTGCTATGATTTTGACGGCGACGGGCGGTGGCAGCATTCCACTATTGTTGTGGCCAAAGACAGCCAGGGTATGCCACTTGTGAACGCCCATACGACGAACAGTCGCCATCGCTATTGGGACTATCATGATTCAACCGCTTATACACCGCGCATTCAGTATCGTTTTTTTCATATTTTATAAACGAATTGAATCTTTTGAACGGATGATTCGTAAAGAAAAGAGGAAGGATGATATGCAGATAAGGAGGAAGTGAATGATTGTTATGAGCAATATGAACAAACGGAGGTGGATTGCGCTTGCAATCGTTGTAGTCATAGTAGGAGCGGCGCTGTTCCTTCAAATATTGCGGGGCGATACGATATCTGCTTCTGCCCCGAAATTGTGGCAAGAGGAAATCGTATCAGGAAGCGGCTCCGACAAGATATTGCAACTATATGTAGAAGGCGTGATCTCGGAAGAAACAAGCTGGAATAGTTCATTTGATTACGAAGCGCTTATTTCCCAGTTGAACCAGGGGAAGGATGACCCGAAGGTTAAAGCGTTCGTTATTCGGATTAACTCGCCGGGCGGAGCAGTTGTTCCGACGGATGAATTGTATCGTAAACTCAAACAGATTAAAGCGGAAACGAAAAAGCCGATTGTTATTAGCATGGGTTCATATGCGGCCTCTGGCGGCTATTATATTGCAACAGCTGGAGATAAAATCTTTGCCAATCCGTCCACGCTGACTGGTAGTCTCGGCGTGATCGCTTCGTATTTGAACTACGGTGAGCTTGCAGAAAAATACGGGGTTAAAGAAGTTGTAATTAAGAGTGGTAAGTTCAAGGATATTGGAAATCCGATGCGCGAAATGACGCAAGATGAACAGGCATTATTGCAAAATATGATTAATGAAAGTTATCAGCAGTTTGTTTCAGTAATTGCGGAAGGCCGAAAGATGCCACGGGAAAAGGTTCTTCAACTTGCCGATGGCAGGGTATATACAGGAAAGCAGGCGAAAGCGAACGGTTTGGTTGACGAATTTGGCACATTGGAAGATGCGACTGAGGCGGCACGAAAAATGGCCGGTTTGCAGGAAGCAACGGTTGTTCGCTACGAAGAGCCGTTCGGCTTTTCTAAAATATTCTCGTCTTTCTCGGCTAAACTTTTTTCATTGAATTTGCAGTCTTTACCCGATGTTCTGAAAGAAGAAAGACGGACACCAAGCCTCGAGTATATTTATCGTCCGTAGTTCATACATTGGTGGCAACCGGGCAAAAGGAGGAGTGCTTATGGAACATGAAAGCATGCGGTACGCCGGATTTTGGATTCGTTTTTTGGCAGCCTTGATTGACGCTATTGTGCTGATGGCAGTTATGTATATTTTAGGGTTAACTTCGTCCGAGACATTTTCCGTAGAGTGGAATATAGAGAATCTTATCGGGCTTGCCTACTACATTATCCTTACTGGTTTGTATGGGCAGACGCTTGGCAAAATGATTATTGGGGTCAAAGTAGTGCGGACGGATGGCAGCGCGGCAGGTTGGGGCGCGGTTGTCTTAAGAGAGACAATCGGCAAAATCCTATCCGCCATTGTATTTTTCCTCGGGTTTATATGGGCCGGATTCGACAAGCAAAAACAGGCTTGGCATGACAAGATAGCCAGCACATATGTAGTGAAGACGAAATAAAGGAATGCGAAGAGAAGGGCCGCAATTTTGCGCAGCGGCTCTTTTTTACATATTATGATGAAAAGCAACAGACGAAAGTACGTTCATTTCTGTTTTACAAAGAATGTGCTATGATAAAGATGAGGTGAACAGGTGAATGGCGTTTAACATCGTGTTGCATGAGCCGCTTATACCGGCCAATACGGGCAATATCGCCCGCACGTGTGCGGCGACCGGGACAAAGCTTCATTTAATCGAGCCGCTCGGTTTTTCCACGGACGATAGATATTTAAAGCGGGCAGGGCTTGATTATTGGCATGCGGTCGATATTACATACTATAAATCGTTCGCCGATTTCGCAGCGCAGCACAGGGAAGGACGGCTCTTTTTTGTCGAGACGAGTGGAGCGAGATACCATTCCGAGGTAGAATACAGGGATGGTGATTTTTTTGTTTTCGGTAAGGAAACAACCGGTATTCCGCAAGAGATTCTTTCGCAATATCCCGGACAAACGATACGCATCCCGATGGGCGATGCGACTCGTTCACTTAATCTGTCTAATACAGCGGCGATTGTATTGTATGAAGGTCTTAGACAAATAGGTTACCCTGGCATGAAGTAAAACGGGATACAGAAGTTTGGAGGTATATATTATCGAAGGAATAAATTCCGCATGTTCATTATTATCGACCGTGCGAAACAGACAGGCTGCAATTATCGGGATTTGTACAAGAATAGAAAGAGCATATCGCTCAGCAGTGGAAACAGTAAAAGGAGGATCCGGGAATGGCGGAAAGAGCGATGCTATTTGATCTGGACGGAACGTTGTTGGCATTGGACACAGAAGCTTTTGTTCACAGGTATATGAAGAGGCTGGGGGAATATACCGCTCATATTGTCGATCCGGAATTGTTGGTCAAGTCTGTGTGGCAGGCGACCAAGTACATGATGACAGATGACAGGGCAGAACGGACGAACGAAGAGATTTTCCGTGACCATTTCCTTTCGTTATGCGGCTTAGAACAGGAAGCCATCTGGCCTGTGTTTGATAAGTTTTATGCGGAAGAGTTTCCGCGGTTGAAGGAAGATATTGAACCGCACCCGTACGCGCTTCAAGTCGTAGAGGAAGCGAAAAAGCAGGGCTACAAGCTTGTTGTGGCTACCAATCCGATATTTCCCGACGTTGCTATTCGCGAGCGGATGAAGTGGGCTGGTCTCAAGGAAAATGATTTTATTCATGTAACCGTTTTTGAGTCATCCCATTATTGTAAGCCGAACCCGAAATATTTCCTGGAAATTTGTGAACGGATTGGCATAAAGCCGAAGTATGCTATCATGGTCGGCAATGATATGCAACAGGATATGGTAGCGGCGGAAGTTGGTTTGAAGACATTTCTTGTCGAAGATTACAAGATTGATCGCGGTGTGCCACAATACCGGGTGGATGCTTCCGGTACGCTGCAAGAGCTGTACGATCAACTTATTTCACGCAACGGAATTTTTTCCGAATAATTAACAAAAACATTTTATTAGAAAAATAATTGACAAGAGTGCATAAGACACGTAATATAGTTCTCAGCATAATAATTAAATACTTCTCGCTTATCGAGAGAGGCGGAGGGACTGGCCCAATGAAGCCCGGCAGCGGATTTTCCTTGAGCGGAAAATGCTGTGCCAATTCCAGCAGGATTTTTCTATCCTGGCAGATAAGAGTTCGAGGTTAAGATATAACCCCTCTTCGCTCTGCCGGAGAGGGGTTTTTGTATCACGCATATCGGGCCCATGTGCGCGATACGAACCGACACCTTTGCCAGACATAGAAAATTAGAAATGAATTGAGAGTAAAGAGGGGTAAAAGACGATGAAAAAATGGATTGTATCTGTCGTTTTGTTGCTCACCGTCGGTTTGCTCGCGGCATGCGGCGGGGAAGGTAATGGGAAGAAAATTGTGGTCGGTGCAAGCTCTGTTCCGCATGCGGAAATTCTTAAGTTTGTACAGGATAAATTAAAAGAGCAAGGCGTGGAGATGGAAGTAAAAGAATTTACAGACTATGTGCTGCCGAACACGGCGCTTGAAGAAAAACAGCTTGATGCGAACTATTTCCAAACCATTCCTTATCTTGAAGATTTCAATAAAAAACATGGCACTCATATCAAAGCATTGGATGGCATTCACTTGGAACCGATGGGACTGTACCCAGGCAAAGAAAAGGCGCCTGAACCGAAACAAGGTGCAGTTGTAGCGATTCCAGACGATGTATCCAACGGTGCACGCGCATTGAAATTGCTGGAATCGAAAGGCTGGATTAAACTGACGCCCGGCAAAGAGCTAAACAGCTTGACGAAACAGGATATTATCCAGAATCCGAAAAAGATCAAAATTACGGAAATGCAAGCTTCCATGCTGCCGCGGGCGATCAATGAAGTGGATTACGCAGTCATTAATGGAAACTACGCGATGGAAGGCGGTCTGACGTTCGACCAGGCGCTTGCGGTAGAAAACAAAGATTCCGAGGCCGCCAAAACGTTTGCTAACATTATCGCTGTTAGAGAAGGCGATGAAAACCGCGAGGAGATTAAGAAGCTGATTCAAGTACTGAAATCAGACGATGTGAAGAAGTTTATCGAAGAAAAATATAAAGGTGCAGTTATTCCGGTATTCTAAGAAGCGAGACAACCGGCTTGCCCTTTTTGCCTAACGCAAGAACTCCGCTCTTTATAAAAGATGCGGAGTTCTTATATTTCATAGTCCCCAAGTTTTGTCTTCGTTATAACCAGCTGTGAAGATCGCACCAAGTAACATGACTGAGACAAGCAAGATGATAACCATTTCTTTGTCTCCTTTCCCAAGCCTATTTCATCTTTATTATAATGGATTGTGTCATACTTTGGAATATCGCAGAAAAGACAATCTTGTTAAAGATAATGCGCTTACATTGGAAATTAACGGAGTGATTTGCTATATTGAAAAGGAGCGATACTTTACGGAGGTGAGCTTTACAAATGTATGTTGTGATGAATGTGTTGCAAGTCCCCGCTGAAGGCAAGGAGCGGATGGCAGAGATGTTTGCTAAAAGCGTGGAGCGGATGAAACAGGTACCCGGTTGTCTGGAATTCCAGTTTTTAAGCGCAAAAGGTGCGGACAAGCAGATCGTGTATACGAAATGGGATAGTGAAGAATCGTTCCGAGCGTGGACCGAAAGCGAAGGATTTCGTCAGGCTCATGCGCACGCTTCCAACAATAATCCGGCTACCGGATCGCAACTGGAAATTTACGAAGTGTTGCATGGTGCTACATACGACAAATAAATTGAATCGGGATATAAGTTGAAACACCAGACCTATAGCGGGGCTGGTGTTTTTTAATACCCTGCCTGCAATTTTTGCTTAAGCAGTGATTCTACATTCGGGTCGTTCCGTCATATATATATAAATACTAATAAGAACTACTGGCTTAACTTTATACAAATGGTCATATGTTATAGCTGGAATAGCAAGGGTTTTTGCAAGTATGTAAGCCGGATAAAAATCTTTATGGTGAAAAACCTGCTAGCATGTCATCTGCATTTTCAGAATAAGATAGTAAAAAGCGCCCTAAGAATGACCATTCCGTAGAAGAAAAGGAGAGGAGTGCCCGATGGATATCCTGAAGCGGATTGCAGAACACCGTGCACGTGAAGAAAAGATAAAATGGGAAGGAACATTCGCTGAGTACTTAGAGATCGTAAGAAAGAATCCGCACGTGGCCCAGACCGCACACGCCCGGGTGTATAACATGATTAAGCACGCCGGGATTGAATATAATGAAGATGGCACGAAACGATATAAATTTTTTAGCGATGAAATTTTTGGCCTAGACCGTGCGATTGAGAAGTTGGTGGAGGAGTATTTCCATTCAGCCGCTATGCGTCTTGATGTTCGTAAGAGGATTTTGTTGTTGATGGGACCGGTCAGCGGAGGAAAATCAACCATTGTTACGATGCTTAAGCGCGGCCTTGAACAGTATACACGCACCGATGAAGGAGCGGTATACGCGATTAAAGATTGCCCGATGCAGGAAGATCCGCTACATTTGATACCGCATGAATTGCGCCCGGAATTCGAAAGGGAGCTTGGCATTAAGATTGAAGGTAATCTGTCTCCATATAACCAGATGCGTCTTGAAACAGAATATGGCGGTCACATCGAAGATATGCCAGTCGAACGCATCGTTTTCTCGGAAGCAAAACGGTGCGGCATTGGAACATTTAGTCCGTCTGATCCGAAATCGCAGGATATTGCCGATCTTACGGGAAGCATCGACTTTTCAACGATTATAAAGTATGGCTCCGAATCTGACCCGCGCGCGTATCGTTTTGACGGGGAATTGAACAAAGCGAATCGTGGTCTGATGGAATTTCAGGAGATGCTGAAGTGCGATGAGAAATTCCTCTGGAATTTGCTTTCGCTTACCCAAGAAGGAAACTTTAAAGCTGGCCGTTTCGCCCTTATTTCCGCTGACGAGCTTATCGTTGCCCATACAAACGAATCAGAGTACAAAGCATTTATCAGTAATAAGAAAAATGAAGCCCTCCAATCCCGGATGATCGTGATGCGCATTCCGTATAACTTGCGCGTATCGGATGAGGAGAAAATTTATGGGAAGCTAATTAGACAAAGCGACCTTGGACACGTCCATATCGCGCCGCATTCCCTGCGTGCTGCAGCGATTTTCTCCACTTTGACACGCTTGAAGGAATCGAAGAAGCAGGGCGTTGATTTGTTGAAGAAAATGCGGTTGTATAACGGGGACGCTGTGGAAGGATTCAAAGACTCAGACATTAAGGAACTGCAAAGCGAATTTCCGGATGAGGGCATGTCTGGCATTGACCCGCGTTATGTTATTAATCGTATTTCTAGTGCTCTTATTCGCCGCGATACCGAATGCATCAATGCCCTTGATATTTTGCGGGCGCTCAAGGATGGCTTGGATCAGTCACCTACCATTACAAAGGAAGATAAAGAACGCTACCTTACATTCATTAACATTGCGCGCAAGGAGTATGACGAGTTAGCCAAAAAAGAAGTACAAAAAGCGTTTGTTTACTCGTATGAAGAATCTGCGAAAACCCTTTTGGATAACTATCTTGATAACGTAGAGTCCTATTGCAACAAAACGAAGGTATGTGACCCTGTTACCGGTGAAGAAATGGACGCGGATGAAAAACTTATGCGGTCGATTGAGGAACAGATTGGCATCTCGGAGAATGCGAAAAAAGCATTCCGTGAAGAGATACTCATCCGGATTTCTGCTTATGCGCGTAAAGGCAAGCGATTCGACTATAACAGTCATGAACGACTGCGCGAAGCGATCGAGAAGAAGTTATTTGCTGATTTGAAAGATGTTGTCAAAATCACGACCTCAACCAAAACGCCGGACGAAGTGCAGTTGAAGAAAGTAAATGAAGTAACCGCGCGCTTGATTGACGAGCATGGATACTGCCCGATTTGTGCAAACGAACTCTTGCGTTATGTGGGCAGTCTTTTGAATCGATAAGCGGTGAAAAAGGAGGAAATTTTATGAAACAAGAACCACCGTTTATCATTTCACGTGAAGATTGGTCGCTGCACCGTAAAGGTCATCAGGATCAGCAACGCCACCAGGAAAAGGTGAAGGAAGCAATCAAACAAAATCTTCCTGATTTAATAAATGAAGAAAGCATTGTTATGTCGAACGGACGGGATGTTGTAAAAATCCCGATCCGTTCTCTTGATGAATATCGTATTAGATATAATTACAACAAAAGTAAACATGTCGGCCAAGGTGATGGCGATTCTAAAGTTGGCGACGTGATTGCACGAGAAAGCGGAGCGGGTCAGGGGCCGGGCGCAGGCGATCAGCCTGGCATAGATTACTATGAGGCGGAGATTTCAGTAGAAGAGCTGGAAGAGATGCTATTCGCCGAAATGGAATTGCCGAATCTTCAACAAAAACAAGAGGATCAAGTGATCGTTACCGATATTCGCTTTAATGATGTAAGGAAAAAAGGACTGATAGGAAATATTGACAAAAAGCGTACGATTTTGGAGGCGCTGCGTCGCAATGCGCGAGAAGGATACAAAGGAATTAAAAACATTATTGATGAAGATTTGCGTTTCAAAACATGGGAAGAAATCGTCAGACCACACTCCAACGCGGTTATCATCGCAATGATGGACACTTCAGGTTCGATGGGGGCGTTGGAAAAGTACGTAGCGCGTAGCTTTTTTTTCTGGATGACCCGATTTTTGCGCACGAAGTATGAGAAGGTGGAAATTGTATTTATTGCACACCATACCGAAGCGAAAGAAGTAACGGAAGAAGCGTTCTTTTCCAAAGGCGAGAGCGGCGGCACGATTTGCTCGTCCGCCTATCGTAAAGCGCTTGAGATTATCGATAGCCGTTACCCACCATCTCTGTATAATATTTATCCATTTCATTTTTCAGACGGCGATAATTTGACATCAGACAATGATCGTTGCGTGAAGCTGGTAAAAGAGCTAATGGCAAGGTGCAATATGTTCGGATATGGTGAGGTTAACCAGTACATTTCTTGATGATATATATAAATCGAGGCCGCCTAAATCGGAAGCCTCGGCACAATTTCAAGTTCAAACTGATCTTTTTTTGTCCATTCTTTCTTGCGAGTGTAGTATACTTTTTCCAATATGGATTTCAACAAATGGTTTTTTTCAACCGGGCTTTCAATTTCCCAGTATGTATCAACAACCTTCTGGATTTGAGGCAGTATATTTTTCTGATGGTGGAGCTGGGCTTCTTCCAGCTCTATTTCTTTTTTTAGTTGCTCAATGTTTGCTTCTGCTTCTTTGATTTTTTGTGAAATAGTCTGGTGACGCTGCAAAAATATCTCTTCTGTGTACACCTTCTTTTCTAGCATTTCAAATGCTGTATCTCTCATTCCGTGCAACTCTTGAATCTCTCTTTCAAGTTTGCTGATTTGTTTTTGCTTGCGTTCAATTATAGATTCCTCTTTTTGTAACGAAGCGGCCAGCTCGTCCTGCTGAAGCGTCGCCTGTTCGACAAGCATATGAAGAGAATTGATAACCCGTTCTTCAATAAGATGAAAAAGCGCCCCTTTCTGAACAGATTGACAGTGTAGATTGATACATCTTAACTGCGGCCTTCTCTCTTTTGAATAAACATAACGCAAGGAACGTCCACAAACGCTACATTTTACAATGCCAGCAAGCGGATTAGTTAACTGACTGCCTTCTTTTGTTGGCGTGCGATAACGGCCACTTAGGGCTAGATTTGCCTGCTCGAATAAATCTTTTGATATGATTGGCTCATGTGCGTTTTCATGACGAATCCAAAGTTCTGGAGGAACGTTTTTTCGTATTCTCTTGCCGTTTCGTTTGATATATTTATGTTTTCCCCAAACGATATGTCCCAGATAGACTTCATTCTTGATGATATAGCTGATGGTAGACTGCTCCCATACCTTTCCTTCTGGTGGCTGAATGCCGAGTAGTTCTAATTTTTTTACGACAGCCTGCCGTCCGTTTCCTTCTGCGGCCAATTCGAAGATTTTGCGTACAACTGGTGCCTCTTCCGGGTGAGGGTGAAGCTTCAAATTCTCATCACGTATATATCCATACGGTGGTTTGCGCGTAATAGATTTTCCATCCTTTGCGGAACGGCGGCGGCCACCTTGCAGACGTTTGTTGATCTGCTTGAGTTCTTCGCGGGCAATAATGGATTTAACACCGAAAAGAAGCTCAGCGCCTTCAGAATTACAGTCAATCACTTCGTTCGGAGTGATGATGAGCGTATCGGAGAATTTGAAAGCGCGGAAGATTGTTCCTGCGTCAATCATATCACCACGACCCAAACGGTCTAAGTCCATAACGACGACGCCTTCAACAGCGCCTTCTTCTACCTGACGAAGCATTTCCTGTGCAACATGACGCTCAGAAAGAAATTCACCGGACACAACTTCTTCAAAGATATCGATGACGTTGTGTTGTTCACGCTTGACGAGCTCCAGCAGTTCCTTTCTGTGTTTAGAAAGCGTATCGTATTGCCGGCCATTTTCCAGGGCCTTTTTTTCTTCCTCGATATCTTTCCTACTTTTTCGTAGATAAATGAAAACATCTTTGCCAGTAGGACGGTACATGTACAATTCACCTCTTCATGATTGTAACACTTGTCGCTTGAGATGTTTGTCAGATTTTCTGTGAACTGTACAGTTGAGATTGTTAATAATATGAATGTACGTTCTGTTTTTGGGATAAAATTTTTTTAGCCTCTTGTTCGACTAAATAGTTTGCTTCAATTCGGTTTCGAATGTAGGTAAGACGTTCGCAAGCATATTCATAAGAGACGCGGAATATTGTAGCCAAGCGAACTGGATGCCAATCGTAAGGTTCTAGTTTTTTCATCATAAAGAATGGCATCATTGCCAAGCTTGTGAATCGCTTAGCATCCATTTCCAAAAATTCGCGCCATGTGTGAGGCAGCATGAACTGATCGCCTTCATGGCGCAACATGTGGCATAGCTCATGAAAAAAACGTTTCTTAAACTCAGATTTATTCAACCCTTCCGTCATTAAGATAACCCGAATTCCATCCTGTTCAGTAGAACGTGTCGGGCCGAAGGTAGGGAGTAGGAATACAGAGAAGATTCGTGTCAGGTTTTTAATGCTTAAATCTTGTGGAGTTAGAATACCATTTTGTTTATACAATTGCTCGATCCATGTTTCGGTTAGTCCTTGTCTATAGTATTTTAGCATGTCTCGTCCTCTCCCTGATGCTAACATATGTTCTTGTTTTTGTGTAAAAAGAAAAGCCCAAGAAGGGTGTGTTTAGAAAAAAATAGTTTATTCTGGACGTTTCATCATTTTTTCATATCCCTTTACATTTATGTAATAATTTTCTTTGATGTCTATAATAATTCCCTGCTTGTCCAACTGGTCAGGCAGGGTCATTGTTTATTGTCCAAGGCGTTTCAGGCGACTAATTTCTCTTTCATGCTCACTTATCTTTTTGTACATCACATCAAAGTCAGATTCGAGAAAGCGGAGTGTTCGGTCAGTTTTGTCAAAGCGATCATGAATATCATTTGTCAGAGCATCTAACTTAGCATCAGCTTCCTCCTGTCGTTCCTGAATCGCTTTTACGATTTCGTTTGTTTGAATAAGTTGTTGCTGTATTTGTTTTTGTCCTGTTTCAATCGCCGAAATACGGCTATCCATCTGAGTAAGTTTTTGAAGAATCAAGTCAAGTTTGTCAGACATTTTGGCCCCCTCTTTATTTCTTTTTCTTTAGCTTCTTAACGAGCTCAATAGCTTGTCTCGCTTCTTCATACATATGTTCACGAAAGGCTTCCTGCTCTTCAGGCGAAAGGTCTTCATATCCTTCCAGTCCATCATAGAAGAAGAGGTTCATTTTTTTATCGGATTCTTTTGGTGATGGATCGTTGGTACGGCCTAAGAGATAATCAGCAGAAACATCAAAGATATCAGCGAACAGCTTGATTTCACTGTCTTCTACAGGTCTTTTTCCAGACTCAATTCTAGATAATACACTATAGTTAATATTTGCTCTTCGGGCTAGCTCTCTTTGGGTCCAATCTCGCTGTTCCCTAAGTTTTTTTATAATATTACCAATACCGTTACCCACTTGCTCACCACCTTCTATTTTAACAATGTAATTTTAACATGTTTCTGATATAGAAAAAAATAATGTTGCTAAAAGAGAAATTAATTACTTGACGTTGCTAATATAGAAACGTATAATAAAGACAAGAAAGTTGCTAAAAGTGAAACGAGAAAGGAGGAAGGAACATGAAAAAACTTAATCTCCCTTTTGTTAAAAAACGAAGAGTAGAATTAAAGCTCACTCTAGCGAATATGGCAGATAATTTCGGGTTTAAGTCTCCATCTACATATTTAAAGTATGAAAATGGAGATTACGCTTTTCGTGCTGAACATTTACCACTACTAGCCCAATTGTTGAAATGTAATGTCGAAGACCTTTTTTTTGACAATATCATTGCTAAATCAGCAACAAAAAACATCGGCATAAGGTGGTGACACAGCTTGAAAACACATTATTTCACCTTCGATCATCTTGCTTGCATTAAAGGTCAAGTTAAGCAAGCGGTGTATGAGAATCAACTGGAAGTACCATGTCGCGTTATCGCTACTATTCCATACATGAGGTATGGCAAAGAGCCAATCGAGTACAAGTTCGACTTCCTTATCGAACAGGGAGCAAGCCAGTACGGAATGGTAGCGCATGAAATAGATAACTGGATTGAGAAGGTCGAGTCACCAAAAACGTTGGCTGAAATTTTGAACGAATTCCCAGATGAAGAAATCGCCGAAGTGCTAGCGCAACGGTTAAAGCAACGAAGGCACTCAGACTGAAAGGAGGTGAGACAGACACGCTTCAAGGCGTAATTTCCAGCGTCGCTGGATTTGGACGATTAGCTTATCTAGTTACATCTAAGCAATCAAAAGATTAAATCTACCCGACATTGTTTTTTTCCTTTTTAGAAGATGGATTGTTTTCCTTTCATAGTTTTTCTTGATCGTTACAAACCTCCTTGATTCTTAAGTAGGTTTTGAAATAAAGACGAGCGCAGTCTTCGGTTGTTTTATGGTCAGCAAGATTCAATGAATTTTGTAAGAACAAAATCGTTAACCCATGAAATTATCCATATTTTCACCTCCTGTATATTCGAACTCGGAAGAACTCCAACTCGCCAAAGTCCTCGTTCTTCCGAACACCATAATTTTACGGAGAGGTAGGAAAATTCTACAAATCTAAATATCGTCAATTTTTCCCCACTTTGATTACCAAAAGCAGCCTCGGTTGGTAAGGAGGTGAAAAAGTATGTGGGTTGTCCTTCTTCCCCAAACTCATACACATAGAGCAAGGGGGAATGAGCAAATGGAAGACCGTCCTTGCTTTGAAACGCAAATTGGCAACACGACCATTAAGATTCGTTCAGCACTCCCGTTTATGACAGCAGAGGAACAAGCACAGTGGTTCCAAGACAATGATTCTCTGCCGGAAGTGCGGATGATGAAAAGAGCATGGATTCGCGCTCTACATCACATAGAAAAAGAAAAATCTGATTCAGCTTGACTTTCCTTTTTTTGAGTAGACAAGCTTTGAAAACTGAATAGAAAGGAAAATTCGCATGATACGGCGTCAACTCAGTCCTTTGCACGAAAACATGCTACTCATTCAAGAAGCGACGGCGCAATGGTCAAGAATGGGGTCTTCACCCGAAAAAGATCGTTCGCTTGAACAACTAGCACAATACGCAACAGATTTTGTTGTTCACTTCCATTTTCGCACAGAAGAAGGGGCGACACCATGTTCAAGGATGCGAGAAAACGCGCTGGTCTAAGCATCGAAGAGGCGGCTTTCCGTGTGAATGTTGCACCACGGACGCTATGCAAGTACGAAGCTGGCGAGACGGTTCCGGGGCCTGACGTTGTGCCTGGAATGAGCCAAGAATATAGAAGGCCAGACATGACGCAGCGCTACTGCCGGGAACACTGCCCAATTGGACAAAGATATAGCTACATTCATCTGAACAACGTTAGCACGAATTTCTCGGACATATGGATGTAGTTAGAACTGGAGCTGGCAGTCTATAATTTCGAGCCTCCAGGCAGCACGGCGGCCTATATGCGAGATGTACTGTTAGGGAGGTGATAGGGATGATTGGAAAAGCGAGCAGCATTAAAGTAGTACACATTACGCGCTACTCATACGACGGAAAAGGTGGCTTTGATGGGGCTATTAATCGTTGGCTATCTGAAAATGCAGAGGTTGAAGTTTTAGACATTAAATTTTCTTCTAGTGCAACTCAGGAAGATACTTACGAAGATGCGCTAATCATCTACAAACCAGCGCAATAAAAAATGACCTGCCGCTAACAGGTCACAAACAATCCAAACTTATTTGCGGTTATTGTACCATGTTCGGGCATTGGCCGTAAGTTCAAACTTTGAAAATTGAACAGGGGGATACCTATGAGCAATATAGCATACACGATAGACGGCCAACAACGTCGAATTGAGCCGGGAACACATGCGATTCGATTGGTCAATACGCTTGATATGCCGCATGAAGAATGGCTTGAATGGCGGCGTAAAGGTATCACAGGTAGCGATGTTGCTGGCATCTGCGAAATAACAATGTGGAGTTCGCCAGTAAAAGCATATCTCGACAGGCTCGGCCAGTTAGCACCACAAGAAGATAGCGACGCGATGTACTGGGGCCGGATTCATGAGGGTGCGATTGCGAGAGGATGAGGAGATGAACTACATCAAAGAAATTAACGCCTTTATGGATTGGCTCGAAATAAACCCACTGGAAGCAATCACACAAACTTTGTGGTTTCACCTTATGGCGATCGCAAACAAGAATGGTTGGCCAGAGTGGTTTACGGTAGCCAATCTGACTTTACAGGCGCGTTTAGGCGTATCGGATAAAACATTGGGGAAGCACCGAAACATTCTCATTCAAAAGGGAAGAATTGAGTATCGGAATCAGGGAAAACAACAAGCTGGTAAGTATCGTTTCCTTCCTTTCTATCCGGAGGAATCATCTCGAAGCGAAGAGCTTACCGGAAAAATTCCGGTAAAAGATTCGGTAAGCGACCCTCTTACCGGAAAAATTCCGGTAAACCCTCCGGTAAAGTGTTCGGTAAACTCTTCGGTAAATCGTTCGGCATTATATAAACGAAACGAAACAAAACCAAACGATAGCAATCAGGATCTTCTTCTGCAGCGGCATGCGCGCGCAGATTTTAGCAACCCATTTTTGCTTTATGAACACGAAATTGGCCCAGTTACAGATGTCATTCGGGAAATGATGCTAGACTGGCTGGATAGCGGTTATTCAGATGAGCCTGAGGCGCTGCTTTGCCATGCGATACGGGAGGCAGTGATTCATGAAAAGCGTTCCTGGGCCTATGTCAACAAGGTTTTGCAACGTTGCATTCAACAAGGAATTCGGACGGTTTCGCAGCTTGAACAAAAAAAGAAAGAGTTTGAGGCACGCAAGGATAAAAAAGTTGCTCCTTTGCTGATGAAAAGGGAACAGGTACGAAGAGAGAAGGTTCCTTCTCTAATCTTGGAACAGTTAGAACGGCAGAAGAAAGCAGGAATAGAACAGCAAAAACCAGCAGAGCAGCTTAGTTACGAGGAGAAAAAAGCTAAGATGCAAGAATTACTGAGGGCTATGGGTGAGGTGAAATGAGGAAGTGCCGAGTGCTGATTCCAGAAAAAGCCACGGTTCGGGCCATGATTTGTTGCCTGGACAGCATGAAGGAGCAGTTACACAAACTTGGGCCGGAAGCGTTGGACAAGCGGATTACAGGATTTCGGATAAAAGCAGATCGGAGCTGGGAAATCGAAACAGGGGGCGAGCCTGATGAGAAGCTTTTATGAGCATGGACGAACATTGGCTCCTGGGGAGAAGCATGATATACATTCGTCCAATGAAATTTGGACAAGGTTGGAGAAGTTTTTAAAGGGGATAAAAAATCCCCTCCCGGTCGCTACAACCGGAGAGGGGTTCTATGCTTCCTTCCTTTAAAAATATTTTACCATAGAGCAGGGGGAATTAGGTATGCAATTATCGTTTTTGCCGAAGATTGATCGAAAGGCTACACAGAAGCGTGTAGAGGAAGCATTGGAGACAGCACGTATTTATCGTCAGATTGGTTTTGTTCGCCGTGAAATCGGGATGACGCCTGCTTATGAAGCTCGATACCACGGTGCGACGAACAAGACGACTGATGCCGTAGCGGATTGTGCAGTATGGAATGTTGATAAGGAAGAGGAAATTCGGCAGCTTACGGAGCGTGTGGAGTGGGCTGTGAGCCGTTTGTCGAGGAAGGAAATAGAAATTATTCAGAAGCGTTATTTGAGCGATGAAGAGACGTTTGATTACCTGTTATGCGATGAATTGCATATGAGTGAGCGGACGTATGCAAGAATAAAAGCGAAAGCATTTTATAAACTGGCCTTTATGTTAAAGCTGGAGGTATTGGAGGAGGAAAAAAAAGCAGAAGACCGCTTAAATTAATGGCATCCAAACGTAGTCTATTTGGCAGGAAAAATGCAGTTAGTTTGGAAGTGAATGTGTTACTATGATAGTGTCAGAAGATAAGCGAAGGCCGTTCCAGGGGAGCGGCTTTTTCTTTTACATTAAAATGGAGAAAAAAGCACCCTATTTATGGGCGCTTTTCGTTTATTCCTGAGTATTGTTTTAAAGCATCTTGTAAAATATGCGAAAAGTTAACGTTATGTTCTGATGCTAAATCATCGAGCCATTTTGGAATTGTTAACGTTGCTTGCTTCTCAATGCTTTTTCAGTGTTTTGGATTGTAAAAATAAAACTGGAGGTGGGTGGTGATGTAGATGGCGAAGAGAGGATAAAAGATAACCGAAGAACTTGAAGCAAAAATTTTAGCGATGGCCGCCGAAGGAACGAGCCGGCGGAAAATAGCTAAAATGCTTGGTATCAGCATATCTACAGTGAATCGAGTGGTAAAAGGAAAGGGTGTTTCCGAGGACTTGCTCGAACACTTCGAACAAGAAGATAGGCTCTTTTTTATATTTCGAAAGGGGATGATTTCACGGAACAGGTGGGGATCATGAAACAACGAAAGGAGGTGAAAGGAGATGCCATATGAGTTGAAAAATGCAAAAATCACACATATTTCACTTGTGGATAAAGGAGCGAATGGCGTACCGTTTGCGATTATCAAATGGCCAAACGATTGATGAGTTTAAAACGGTCACTGTAGCGCTGACAGCTAAATGGCCGGCAGAAGCTGATGTAATTGGCAAAGCCGAGAAAATGGAGCTTTTATCAGTAAAGCAGGCAAAGCGATTTCATCTGGAAATATGAAGCACATTGAAGATGCTATTACTGCATTAACCACATTAAAAGAAAAAGTGACTGTGAAAGAGTCAGGGGGATGATGATGTGAAAGTAGAAGACGTTCAAAAAGCTTACGATGACAAAGGCACTTGAACCGATTAAGAGGCAAGTAGAGCAACTTGCCGATGATGTGCAGGTACTGAAGAACAGTCGAAGTTCGAGTTGATTTCCCGGACACGGTTGACGGCAAAATCATGCTAGCATGGGTGAAGCTACAGTGAACATTCATGATTTTGATGGACTTTATCGAAAACTTCAGGAAATGCAACACGGTGTAATTGAAAAGGTCATCCGAAACATTGTAGAAGCATTAGGCGAAACGCTATTGAATGAACTTATCGAAGAAATCGGGCGACAGGATTTAATTGATACGGGAACGTTGTGGAATTCTTTTACACGTGGCGATGAAGAGAATGTATGGGAATGGGATATTGACCGCAATGCCATTACATTAGAGGTCGGCTCTAATCTCTCATACGCTCGATACTTGAATGATGGATATACAATAGAAAAAACGCATTTTGTTCCTGGTTATTGGAACAGTGGCGGAAGTTTTATATATGATCCATCTGCAAAAACAGGTTTTATGGCAAGGCCACGCACTTTTATCGGCCGGACATACTTCGATATTACAGTTCAGCATTTTGAAGGCGGCATGAATGAATTGATCGTACAACGATTAGAAAAAGAGCTGGGGAGGGGAGCGGCATGATGGATATTGGTAAAAAAGCATGGGTTGAAATCATTAATCGAATATATCCTGACTTGCCTGTTATCCGAGATAAAGATACCTGGTTAACCGGGCAATTTAAACGACCCAGTGTGTTTATTGAAACCGATCTTGTTTCGGAAAAAGTGCATACGCCGCAATCTGTAAGAGTTATAGAGGATGTAGGGCTAGTCTTTCATTATGACTACGAAAAAGAAAAAGAAGAGGATAAAGGGGAACCGATTCCATTTGATTTATCACCGTTCTTTTTGTATTTGCGTCAGGAACGGTATTGTGTAGGTCCACAAAAACATGGAATTATGCTAGTGGTCGATCCGCCACGAACACGTGAGAAAAGCGATCAGATAGAAATAATATGCCGTTACTCCTATCTTTTGCACATTCCCAAGCATACAACAACGCCTGGGGGCAAAGAAATACAGAAAATCAATCATTTTTGTGTGGAGGGGGTGGACGAATGAGTACACGAAAGAATACACCAACTGAACATTGGAAGCAGTTTGAGAATATGGAGCTTACGAAATCAGAAATGATTGAGCAAGCTCCTATTTTATTCAATGCGGAACGCTTTGAAATGGCTGGCGCACTGCATGATGTAGGACACAAGGAAAGTGTAACGGTTAAGACAGCAAAGAGAAAACTGGATAGCTACTTAAAATTAAAAGAAAATACACCAGTAAAAGAAAGGATGAAAGAAAATGTCAATTCAGAGAATTAGAGGCGGCGTATATATTGACCTGATGGCTGTCGCCAAAGAGCGGATTTTGCCCCGTTCCGGCCGTGTGCTGGTTCCGTACCAGGGCGACTGGGGACGACCCAATTTTCCGGTCGATATGGCGAATACGGCTGAACGAACGGCAGAAACCTGCCTGCTTGTCGATGAAGTAGAACTGGCGGCCGAGAACGGCGCCACGGTTGTTGGTTTCAATATCACGAATGGAACAGAGAAAAAGGCAGCTATTGAGGTGGCGACAAACTATGTCATTGAGGCCAAATATCCGGGTGCGCGCGGGAATGATTTTGGTCGCTTGATTCGCAAAAGTATCGGTGATCCAAGCAAAAAGGAAATGGTTGTGAAGGACACAAAAGGCATCTTTGAAGATGAAGTGTTTGTGTTTGAATCACGAAAAGACTTGGAGAACCGCTTGAAAAAGTCCAAGATGGTGCGTTTTGTAGATAAATCTACAGATGAAGCGCTCGACATTCCAGAAACAACGTTTGAACAGCTCTCCGGCGGTGTATCCGGCATCGGTACGATTACACCAACGGATTGGACACGCATCTTCAATCAAATTAACGGTGTGCAGTTTGATGCGATGTACTTACCAACGTTCGACCCCGCGGTACAAGCAGCAGCAAAACAGTGGATGACAGACCGGAGAAAGCAAGAGCGGCGATTATCACAGCTTGTTGTTGCAGGCGACCCGAATAAAGATGATGACATGGAGGCGCACAATGCGCGCAGTCGGGCTATGAATGCACGTTTCATTATCAACAATACGATTGCCGGACGGCATATCAACGGGAAAGAATACAATTCACTGCAATGGGCGGCATGGCTGGCCGGTCTTGTGGCCGGAACCCCGGCTAATGTATCCATGACCAATATGAAAGTACCGCTCGAAGAAGCTTTGATAGACTGGGGACACAGCGATGTAATGAAAGGTCTATCAGAAGGTACGCTCATGGCGACGCGGGATGGTTATGACTATGTCATCGAATCCGCTGTTAATACGCTTACCACGCTGGGGCCAGGCGAACGGGAGGACTTTGGTAAAATCCGTGTTTCCATGACAATCGATCAAATTATGAATGATATCTATACAGCAGGGAAAAAGTACAAAGCTAAGCTCGACAACGATTCAGATGGTCGGGCTATTTTTATTGGCGCGGTTCTGGAATACCTGAAAATACGCGCTGAACAAAAAGCGATCGATAAACAATTCTCATTTACGGAACATCCGACGAAAAAGAGCGACTTCGATTTTGCTTACTTTAAACTTTTTGCCAAACCGCTTGATGCCGTTGAGGCATTTTTCGTTGACTGGGAGGTAGCATAATGGAACGCGAACTGATTGGACGGAATATGTGGATCCAAGACCATAATGGTGACCCGATTCAAACCATAAAGGAAATGGAAGTATTGCTTAAAACAGAGACTCTTGACATTGTTCGAGCCATGCGGATGGCGAAAACAAAGCAATTGGTTGGGTATGAAATCACATTCAAGATGGTGATGTCGAAGTTAGAGTCACGGCTACGTTATAAGCTGTTAGACGACTTTAAAGCCGGGCGAACGATGTTTTTGCCGCGCGTGACGGGGAAACTGGAAGATAAAATCACCGGAAACATTGAGCGCGTGTTAATGACAGGTATCCATATTCATGGTAATATTGATATTTTTATCGCGAAAACGAATGAAAATAAAGGAATTGACATCACCTTAGAAGGAACGGTAACAGACTTTGAATTCTTGGATAAATTCCCGGATTATATGGCGTGAGTATATACTCGCGCCTTTTCATTTCACTATTAAAAAATCGAAAGGATGAGAAAAAATGAGCGATAAACTACAAAAATACTTGGCAAAAGGAAAAACAGGTTATAAAAGCGAGACCATCACAGTGAAAGCGGATGGCGAGGAATGGTCTGTGCGTCGGCTTACCACAATGGAAATTCGCCGCGCGGTGGAATTGGCCACAAATGAAGATGGTACACCACGCGAAACGTTCAACGAAATTGATGTGATGATCGTGAAAGCGACAGAGCATGAATTTGATTGGAATAACGATGAATTACTAAAAGTGTATGGTTGCGAGATTAAATTCGAACTGCCGCCGCGCATTCTGGACAACCCGGAAGAATACGCGAAATTGAGTCGTGCCGTTCGTGACTTCACCAAAACAAAAGAGGGATTGATAAAAGAAGCAAAAAACTCATCCGAACCGACGGAGAAGCAAGTTGGGTAGCAAGCTTTTGGATTAATCAGCACAAGCTACCGGCTGAGATTTTGCCGTATGAAGTAGATAAGGAGATGCAGCAATACTTTTGTATGGCGGCTTCGATGTTGGCGGAGGAAGAGATGAAACGAATGGCACGAAAATAGGACACGTTTGTTTACGTTGATTCCTATTTTTTCAAATGGTATAATATCAGTACAAACATACGTAGAATAAAAAAGACCGCTGGTGCGGCAACACCAAGCGGCCTGTACAATAGACGTTCCCACAAGGGGATCGGCTCATAAGCTCTAATTAGAAATAGACCTTCCTTTCTGCTTGCGAGGCTCAAGGGAGGTCTATTTATCTTTCTTCATGACAGCAATGGCTGTGAATACTGCGATAAATATTGTGGCAACCAGCACGCCACAACCCAGCATTAAAGATATTGCCTCATATACTGTCATTATTCTCACCCCCTTTCTATTAGGGGATGAGCCGACCACCCTTGAGAGAGCCGATTCTATTGTACAGGAAGATTATAGCATATTTTTATAGAATGGATGCGCGCTCTTTTCCGGGCGCGCTTTTATTTTGCTTAAATTTTGGAAGGAGGTGAAACATTGGCAATAAAACCTGTTACATTCGTATTCCAAGCAAAGGACTTCATTTCGGAAAGATTAAGAAAAATGGGTGCTGAAATACGAAGAACGTCGGAGGACGTGATTGGCCTAAGAAGTACTACTGAAAAAATGTACGACAGTTTGGCAAGTGGCGGACAAAAAGTACAAAAAAGTATGCGCGATATTCGCGATCAAGTTGGCGCCGCAAATAATGAAATGCAAAGTTTTGCTCGAACGAAAATGGATGATATCTTTGGTCGTGCAAAAAAAAGTGCAGACGATTTTCGCTCTGAAGTGAAACGAGCCGATGACGAGGTTAGAAGCATGAACGATGCGACCGTTCATTTACAGGCAAAGGATGAGGCCAGCCCAACACTTGATGGAATTACCTCAAAACTTGCAACCATCGCAGCAACAGCGGGAAGGATTTTTATTGGAGTATTTGATGGCGCTACTGAGTATTGGAATGAAGCGGCTCGCTTGGCACCATATATGTCAAAAGCAGAACGAGAATCAGCGCTAAAAAAGGCGGATGACCTATACGGGAAAGGCTTTTTTGAATCACGAGTAGAAGCGGTAAAAGTTACAGCCGACATTGCGCCGCTCGTTAGTGACAAAAAACAACTGCCGTCTTTTGTTGAGTCTTTAGCAAAAATGAAGTATATAATGCCAGATTCAAGGTGGGAAGAATTAAGTCGCGCGCTTGGACAGAGTACAAACGTCTTTGAAGAAACTCCGCAACAGGTCACTGACAGCATGATGTATGCCTATTCGAAAGTCGGGGATAGGAAGCAAGATTTAGCAGACACTTTCTGGGAATCTGCACTTTACTTTAAGAATGCGAATTTGACTTCTGCTCAAATGTCGAACTTTCTTGTGCAAAGTGTGCAGAAAGGCGCGTTTAACTATGACAAGCCCGCTGACTGGTTTAAAGAGGCGTTTGGTGTAAAAGCGCTTAATGAAGGTGATATGGCTAAATATTTCGAGCATCGTGGTTCAAGTAAAGATGTAGCAAAAAAACAAGCGAAAGAATTTGTAGCCGATATCAATTCAGGAGATCGTCAAAAGTCTCAGGGAGCTATAATGGCGCTTGTAGCCGATCTTGCAAGCCAGGAACGCGCCGAACGGAAAGCCTCGCTCGTTATGCTTGGTTCAGCGGTTGGTGCAGACTTAGCGAGTTCAATTCTTGAGACATATGGAGTGGCACTTGAAAAGCCTCCGGACGAAATCGCTGGTACAACGGATCGGATGATTAAGGCGCAAAAAGATGCCAACCCAATGATGGAATGGATTGAAGCGCGTCGTCAAATGGATTTAATTATGCAGGAAATCGGTGGTAATGTAGCTCAAACATTTCTTCCGTTAGTCAAAAAAATGAATACGCTTCTTGTCGAAAATAAAAGCGAAATTCAAGGATTTATAGGGGCTATTACTAGTGGCTTAACTAAAATAACGGGATTCTATAAAGAACATACAGGCCTTATTAATGGCATTTTAGGTACAGTACTTGCTGTTGGAATTGCGTTAAAAGCCTGGACCATAAGCAAAAGAACGATTGATACCATTAAAGATATAAAATCAACCATCGGTAGTGTTGCAAGAAAACTCGTTTCTTTGCTTCCTGGTAGAAAAAAAGGCAATGATGTCCTTCCTGAACGCCGCCGCTTCACCCTAAAAGGAAGCGATCCTATCCATTCCGTCTCGTCCGTAACTATCAACGCCGCGCGCGTCTACATTAACGGCCCGGTTGACGGTGGTAGAGGCGTCCGGACGCGTGATGAAATTGGCGGCGGACGAAAGAAAAATAGTGACACTACACCGCGGCGGCGAAAACGAACCATCCCGCGTGAGGTGGCAGGCGAATTCCTTCGTCGTGGCCGTCCGGAACCTAAACCGAAAAAGAGTGTCTTTTCCCGTTTCAAAGACTTTGTAACAGGAAATCGCAACAAAATAGAGGAAACAGGTCTTGAACAGGCCGATAAATTAGCGAGGATGGGTAAGTTCGTTAAAGGAGCTGGCGTCGTTGGTACAGTGGCTGGCACCGCACTAGCCGGATACGACATGTATCAAGCAGCGAAAGAAAAAGGATGGCGAGAAGCTATTTCCACAAAAGGTGGAGCTATGGCCGGCGGGGCATTAGGTGGAATGATTTTTGTCGTAGGCAGTTCTATTCTTGGCCCTGTCGGAACAATGGTCGGCGCAGCCGCTGGGAACTGGATAGGAACTAAACTGGGGGCTTTAGCTGATCAAAAAGGGTGGACAAAAAACATCGTAGATGGCGTTGTAAGTGCGAAAGAAAAAATGAGCGAATTTACATCTGACGCCGTTAAAAAGCTTACCAGTCTAAAAGATAAAGTGTCTTCCTGGTGGCGGGGAGACAAAGGGAAAACGAAAGAAGTACAAAGTGCAGTTGCGAGTTCCTCTTTCTTCTTTCCTTCTTTTACTCCAGAAGGAAAGAAGAAAATACAGAACGCAATCACCTCCCTTAGGAATTCGCTGAAAGAAAAAGGAATTGAGATAGACCTTTCTCCGCTCCAAAAGGCCGGTACAAAGGTGAAAGATGCTTTTACGATGATGAAGAAGAATGTTACAGGGTGGTGGAAAAGCTCTGATTCCAAAAAGGCGCAGGATGATATGAAGGCGGTTGGAACTTCTACCCAAAAAACAACCGCACAAGCGAAGCAACTTGGTGTTACAACGGCTAAAAGTACGCAACAGGTAGTCCAAGGCGCAAAACAAGCAGGCCGGAGCTTTACAGACGTGAAAGCGGCGGCGACAAATGCCGTTGCCCAAATTAAACAAAAACTTGAATCTCTTGGTGATATCGTAAGTAAGGGGCAAAACTGGGGGAGCAACCTCATTTCCATGGTTATATCTGGAATGCGCAGCCAATTTCCTACGTTAACATCTGTTGTATCCAGTGCGGCTGGAATAATAAAAAATTTCCTTGGTTTTTCTTCACCGACAAAGGAAGGGCCCGCAAGCAAATCTGACCGCTGGGCACCGAACTTTATCCATATGTTCGTCAGCGGTATTGATGAGCATATTGTTGGACGGAAAATGAATCGTGTAGCTGCCATGATGAATCAGCCGCTCCGTGGCCGTGCTTCCCTTGATGTGGTGCCACATAGCCGAATGGCTTCCGGTAGCGGTATTCCGGTTGCCAAAGCGTTTCAGGGACAAGCAAACCGAGCAGCCAATATAAACATTGGAAAAATTGTCATTGATATGGGACAGCTTATGAAGAATGTCAGTGACCCACAAGCAGTTTTGCGTATTTTATCTAGCCGAGAAGCGCATGGAATTATTATCAATACGGTGGAAAAAGCATTGATTAACGCTTTGGAAAACGGGTGATGCAATGTTAGCGTTAGCACAAGGAAATCATCGGTTTCGGTTTCCTCTCACAACGGCTGAATTTCAAGTCCAAATGGGAAATGAGATCGAGACCTTTACCATCATTACAGGAGAAGAGATGACGTCAAAAAAACCGGTTTCAAAAGCAAAACGGGTTTCTTTTCAGGTGATTGTACCACGAAGATGGGAAGAAATATGGGAAAGCGGAACCGAAACGATTAAATATAAATCACCAGAACAATTCATAGAGTTGATGGATCAGTGGAAGGGACGACCGGTTGTCGTCCTTTTTTATTCCGTATTTTCCAAGACGATGCTCATCGAAAACATTGAGGTGACATACAAAGACGGACAAGGGAACTTGCATGTGACCCTGTCATTTGTCGAGTATAAGCCAGTTAAAATTGTCACCTATTCAAACACAAAACAATTGCTGAAACCGGGGCTGGTGATTACAAAGCCGGCCAAAAGCCGCGCAAATACAACGACGAAAAAGCCGAAGAAAAACGAGAGGAAAAACAAGGACAAGAAAAAAAATAATACGAACAAAGATAAGAAAAAGGATAAGAAAAAAGAGGAAAGCAAAATGGGCAACTTTGATTATGCCGCCCAAAAAAAGCGAATGAGTCAAACAATAGAGCGGGCAAAAGGTGGGAAGTGATGCAAACCGTTCAAAATATCAACACACAGGATTTTGCGGTCGTGTATGGCAAACAGAATGTCCGTCATATTCTCACGGACGCTCTGACCGATTTATCCTGGTCATCGAACCGGGATGAAATCACTCAAACGATGACAGCGCGGTTGCGAAACGCACCTCCCATTCAAGAGGCGGGGATGCTTATGTGTTTTGCCAAGCGTTCCAAGCATCAGCTACTAAACCAGATGAACCAGTTTTTTCACGGCCCCATTATAAGCTGGGAGAAAAACGAGTTTACGGACGAATGGGAGATTACCGCGAAAGAGCTCGGATGGTATTTGACCAAAAATGATGGCACACGCCCGTATCTTAAGGGAGAGGCGGGAGCGGAGCTACAAAGATATATCCAGTCAACAGGCGTTGACTTTCGTTGCCCAAATCTTGGCTTTTCAATAGACGAACGGTATGGAACAAGGCCACATAGCGAAATTGTGTTGGATGTGTTGCAAAAGGCATATGAGCATACCGGATACCGCTTTTATATTGAGTATATCCGTACTGATCAAAGTTACTTTATGGTGGTGACGCGCGAGGGAAGAAACACGCGTGTGCCAGTCTTTGTACGTGAACAGATGGAAGCCAGTAGTATCAGAAAATCAATCGAAGACGTATATACGGTGGTCACCGCGCAAAAATGGAAGGATGACAAAGTGGTTTCGTCTGTGACGAAGAAAAATGACGGTGCCATAAAAAACATTGGGCGAATGGGAAAGATCATTGAAGTAGAAGAAGGAGAAGACCCGGCGGCTATCGCCACCTATAAACTTTATGAGCTTTCCAATCCGCGCCCAACAAAAAAAATCACTGTTCGTCATTCCGATCATACGCTATCCGGTCTCCGGGCTGGATGGCTTGTTTTGATCCAGGAGGAAAAATACAAGTCGAAATGGGTGGTTGTTTCGGCAGATACAACATTCAAAAATGGGGTATATACAGTACAGCTTACACTCGAAGGAAGGGAATGAAAATGAATGAAGCGATAAAACGAATTAAAAATAAAGTGGCGCGACACATTGACGCACGAGATGTAGAATATGCAACACTTTTAAGTTGGCCGAATGCCAAGATAAAAATAGAAGGGGATCCTCATCCATATGAGCAAGACAAACTTGTGTTTGCTGAATATCTGCTTGACCGAAAAGTAGATGTTGTTTTTCAGGTGGTCGAATATATGGAGGGAGAAGAGGCGAAAGGCTCTGTTTCGGGAGTACTTGCCAATGGGATGGAATATGAAAGCGGAATGCCATACCAACAAGTGCCGCGCTCTCTTCTCAAAGGCGTTCTGCTCATTCCCAGTCCCTTAAAAGTCGGTGATAAGTTGATTGTTGAACGTATCGCCGACCAACGCTATTACGTACTGGGGAGAAGGGATGTGGTCTATGATGGCGGATGAGTCTCAAGTGTTTCCGGATATGAATTTTGAAGACTTGAATGATATTGACCAATTCGAGGGAATGCCTTCCGAACAAAAATGGACGTATATGATTGACTTTGAAAAACGTCGGCTTCTACTGGATGAGGATGGACGTCCTAAAAAAACAGAAACATACGAGGAATATTTGATCCAAATATGTACGATGATTTTGAATACAGAACGGTTTCAGTACGTCATTTATGATGGGGAAATCGGCGTGGAGAAGTCAGAATGGCCGGCATGGGAAGACCTTGAAATCAAACGCGATATTGAGGAAGCGCTGGAAGTCCATTCAGAAATCGTGAAAGCCGAGGTTTTAGCGATGGAACGGGCGGAAAATAAAATGCATATAAGTGTCCGTTTAACTGGATTATCAGGGATGGTGGAAACGGAGGTGGAGGTACTTGGAACTGGATGACAAAATGTTGTTGCTTTTAGAAACACCAGAAATGATTTATGAGCGTGTAGCGAACCGCGTTAAAGGCGAAATTCCTATCGAGCAGGGAGAATTATTTTATATCTTTGCTTATCCAATTTGTCAGGAGATTGCCGAGCAGCAAGAGCAATTACAATACATGTTTATTCAAGGCTTTCCTTTATGGGCCGACGGGGAATTTTTAGACCGACATGGGGAAAAGGAATTCATTAAGTTAGAGCGTCTACCGGGAGAAGACGACGAATCATACCGTAAACGAATCCTTACAGCAACCAGAGAAGAAGAAGGAAATGGGCGTCGTCGGGACTATGAACGATGGGCGCGTGATGCCGGTGCTGGTGGTGCCTTCGCCGTCGAACACGCTCGGCATGAGAATAGCATTGATGTGTACATTACAGACTACCAGGGCAATCCGGCAACGCCTGAACTATGCGCCACAGTTCGTGAAAAGATGGAAAGCAAACGGATCGCTGTCCATGATTTGCAGGTTCTTCCAGCTCTTACGAACGCGATTCATGTAGAAGCGCGCCTGCATCTGCTTCCTGATGCAAAGCCAGAAGAAGTTGATCGGTTGATTTTAGAACGTCTCACCCAGTACGTTCAGCAAACGTCGCTGATTCGCTATCATGTTATCAATACGCTTTTGTTTGTTCCTGGGGTTGTCGATTGGGAATCTTGTACCGTAAATGGGGGGACTGACAATATCGAAAGGCCAGAGGGAGCGATTAATGTTGTGACGTGGAGGCGAATCGAATGATTCGGATTCCGCTAAAATACCGACAAAAAATCCCGCCTTTTGTATATGAAGACCCCATTCTTGCCAAGGCGTTTGAAGCCATTGACGAGGAAATCCAGTTATTCAATAAAAAGGCGCAGGAAATTGTTGATCAATATTTTCTGTCCACAGCTACATGGGGATTACCTGTTTGGGAGAAAATGTTCGGGATTACGGACAGTAGCGGGACAGATGAGGAACGACGTGAGAAAATTCGGCGTAAATATTGGGCGAAACGGAATTTTACATTGGAAACACTACGGTTAGTCGGGGAGCAAGCAGGGCATTTAGACGCTGTAAAAGAAGATTTCATGCGTAAAATCGTGATGTTTGAATTTTTCTTGGACAAACCTGTTCATTTGCCTTCGTTATATAAAGATTTTGAAGAATTACGCCCCGTCCATGTGCAGGGAGCAGAAGTGATCCTTCATCATCAACCTGAAGTTGTTTTGATTGAAGAATACGCCCGTTACCATCACATGGATTCCTATATTTGTGATACGTTTTATCCAGAGATTGACGCAGAAGGTCGATTATATCATGAAGCATTAGACGTATCTGAACAGGGAAGAAATCATAGGCTCGACTTTCCTATTATAGATACATTCTATCCAGAGGAGGAAACACGATGATTATCCAGCCTCTTTTCTTGACAAACATCGTACAGGATATGGATAACCGTATTGATCATGCATTGGTCAACGTTGCCGGGGAGCTTGCGAAATATCCTATTTTTCGCTCGGAAATCCAAGAAAAAAAGTTAACGGTTTACATCTATATTCCTGATAATGAGGCGATAGGCAAGCAAATTCTTGGCGCATCGCTCATGAGCAAAGACGGAAACACATTAGCAAATAAACCCTTGAACGCAATCAAAGGCGACAAGGGTTTTTTAATTGCTTTCGAATTTTCTGTGGAAGTGAAGGTGAAGACAAATGGCGTATGAAAAGCAGACATGGATTCCTCACATTGTTGACCCGAATAAGCCGCTTATTGATCCGAAGACAGGGAAGCAGGCTATTGACCCGAATACAGGACGCGTCTTGTGGCAGCCAGTACAGGAGGGCACAAGATTCACTCCCGGAAGAATGAATCATATGGAGGAGGGAATTGAGCAAGCGCATATCTTAATTGAGCAACTGGCTAAAGAATGGGGAGGAAACTTTGTTGCCTCTCCAAACGGAGCGGCTGGCTTCCAATTCTCGCATGATGGCCTGACCGTTTCATGGACCGCAGGTATTGCGTATGTAAACGGCCGCCGCTTTGAAGTTCCGGCGGGTAGCATGGAACTAAACCCGACGCAGGGACAATACATCTATCTGGACACGGACGGAACGATGAAGAAAACGACGTCCCAGGCGACCGCAGAGGCTGGGCTTTTGCTTTGGTATTTTGCCACGGATGCCAGTCAAGTTATTACGTCTACGGATAAACGAAAAATCATTACGCCGGACACATATGCAAAAAAAGAAGAAGTAGTCATGAAAGAGCCTGGAAAAGGGTTGTCTACTAATGACTATTCTGATACAGAAAAAGGGAAAGTAGCATCACACGAAACCCGCCTACAAAAAATCGAAGAAGAAATGGGGGAAGGGACACCGTTTCAAACAACAGTACTTCCTGGTATGAATATCATCACCGTCCCACGTAGTACACCGTTCAATGTGCTGAACATAAAAGGTCGGACGTTGATTAACCTATTGGGACGGGATGGAAATTGCGAAAGTTTAACTAACCTCTCTAGCCATTTGAATGTTAATGTAACTGCTACGTTAGATTCAACGAATAAAAGCATAGGGAGTAAAAGTATAAAGGTTACGTTGAACGCAGGAGCAACATCAGGTAATACCGTAGGTGCTTTTTTTAATTTACCAAGCACTACAGCTAACGACTACTATATTTTTATTGGTGAAATTAAAAACGGTAATGCAACTCAAGCAAGAATAGGACTTCCAAATGTAGGAAATGTATATAGTATGTTTGCAACAGATACCACAAAATTTACAACTGTATATAAAAAATTTATTCCACAAACATCTAGTTCTACGTATGTTGCATTAATGGTAGAAGGGGCGGAAGGACAATATGCATACTTTGACGCTCTCCGCCTTTATAAAATTAGCGAAGCCGAATACAACGCCATAGACAATATGACACCGGAGCAAATCGCCCAACGTTGGCCGTATGTAGACGACATAAAAGGCGTTCGGAATCCATATATCATCCGGTATGGTAAAAACATTCTGCCGCCGTTTACGGAGTGGACGCTTCATGCAAATACAAAAGTGCAGAGTTCTTACGAATTAAAGCACACGAAAACAACGACAGGAACTTATGAGGCAAGTATTTTTCGTTTACCAGCCGTTGCTGGACAAACGTATACAATCGCTGGAGATATTGAACTGTCAGGTATTGTTGGCTCTAGCGGACAAACGGCTACTGTAGAGATTTATGGATTTGACAAAAACGGAAACTATGTTTCTCTTGTTGACAACTGGATTAATGAAAATGGACAATCTAAAGTATCCTACACAGTCCCAAGTAACGTAACACATATCGAAGGTAGATTAACTGTTAATGCTAATGTAACTGGTACTGTAACTTTCAAAAACCCGATGCTCAATATCGGAGACACCCCCTTACCTTTCGAGCCACAAAACAATGACGCTATCTTCTATGACGTAACGTTACATTCCAACGTAGATAGGACGATCACAGACGAGTTGTTCTATCGGGATGGACAGGCGAGAATGGTGAAGCGGTGGGAAGAAATTGTGCTGGATGGTAGTTTATCGTGGACATATCAGGGTGATGCGACAGGGCATAAACAGGTAGCAACTACTTTAAACATTCCAGCTTTTGTTGCTAATGATTTAGACCATCTTAGAGCTATTAAATTTGACGGTAAAATCTTAAATCCTGCCACTAATACAAATAGCGCTCCTGATAGTGTTGGAATCAATTTTAATGGAGTTACATTGTATATCACTATCCCGGACACAGACAGCGGTTGGGGTGAGAACTATACACCGACAGCACAGGAAATTCAAGCGTATTTTAATGGGTGGAGAATGTTCGTAAACGGCTCATCTTTTGGTACTCCGTATAATGGTACAGGTACAAAAGCCTGGGTTGAACAATCAAAAGCATTAGCTTGGGGATTGTCGACAGTAGGTACAGGCATTACCGATTTTAACGTTATAAATGGTCAGCAAGCACCTTTATCTTGGAACGAATCTGGACATACAGCCACTATCACATCATACAAACTACTCTACCAACTAGCCCAACCAGTCGAGGTAGCAATAACAAGCGAAGGTGAGATTTCACTGTTCGAGGGGACGAATGTGCTGGAAGTTGGGACGGGGGTTGTGCGGAGGGAGCCTGCAAATTTTGGTTTAATTGTCGGAGATTCAACATTTGGCGGTTTCGATGGTTATTGGGCGAATAATACATCGTTGTCAACGCGATTTAAGTATCGAACAGAGAAAATACTGTCTGTATATAAAAACGATGCTAAAGATATCCCATCTTTGATTCTACTTACAGGCACACCATACGGTAAAGAGCAAGTAGGGTATAGAAAAGATAGGTTCGACACAACAGCCGCCTACTCTGTCACCTATACCGTATTAGACCGCTACCTCTACACCGCCCCACTTATCGACCTGCAAGCGGAATACCGGACGAAACTAGCCGGAGTGGTGGCGGAAACAGTACAGGATATAGCAGATTTAGCGACAAGGGTTAGCGTGGTTGAGACGCAGTATGCACGAAAGCAACAGGGGCAATGGATTGTTCCAGTTCTTCTAAATGGATGGTCAGTACCGAATGGCGCCGGTGTTATGCTGGGTTACTACAAAGACCAATTTGACATAGTAAATGTGTGTATTCGGATGATGGCAGGAATAACAGCAGCACAAACGCCTTTATTTATTCTTCCGGCAGGGTATAGACCAAAAACAGATATATTGTTGTTTGTTGATACAAACACTTCTCCAACAGACCATAAAGGTATACCAATTGTTGTAAACAGTGACGGGACAGTAAGAATAGGTGAAGCCGGAAGTTTAACATGGATAAATCTTGCGGTTAGTTTCCGAGCCGAACAATAAAGGAGGTAACATATGCTCATACAAGTACACCGCATAGATGAAAACGGGTTCTATCTTGAACCTGTCCTCATCGAGCAAGGCGACGTTGTCAACGATGAAAACATCATCACCGTCGACCCGCCACAAGGATTGTACAAACCACGCTGGGTTGAAGGAGAATGGACGGAAGGGTTATCCCAACAGGAAATCGACGAACTGACGAAGCCAAAACCATTGACGCCGTCTGACACTGACGTACTCGGTCAACAACTTGCTGAAAAGGAGTTGCAAATCATCCGCCTACAGCAAGAAAACAAAATACTTGGCCAACAGGTAGCCGAAAAGGAATTGCGCATCGCCAAATTGGAATCTGACACAGCCATACAAGGAAAATTACTGGCTGCGTTGGATTTAAAAATTTCACAAATGGAGGGAACAGAATGACTGACTTTGAAAAATGGAATCTATATTTTCAAAAGAAATGGTGTACTGCTGATATGGTATGCCAAGTCGTAGAACTTGGAAGGTTATCGCAAGAGGAATATGAAACAATTACCGGCGATCCCTATCCTGATCCAGAGGACAATGTAAAAACGAAGAAATAGCCGAACGTCTTTTCCAGATTGGAAGAGGCGTTTTTATTTTTGCCCCGAAAGGGGGTAAGGAGGAAAGTAGATGAGACAGGAAACA
>JAAROH010007744.1_pt1 | contig 40493 bp, 29 predicted proteins | sample 7248631 | NCBI WGS metagenome assembly JAAROH01 (sample SAMN09772309, study PRJNA484901) | compost metagenome | isolation source: Vermicomposting unit | place: India | reverse complement strand
AAATCATGGCAGTTCGATATTTAGAAGAAGGCCTTTATACAGGACAAGAAATTTGCATCATCGGGCAGGGCTTTTCTTTTTTTGACTTGCCCGTTTTATGGTAGAGAATCCCCCTGTCCATCCCTTCTTTAACCCGTTCATTGGCGGCTTGTTTCACTGGATTGAACAAAGCCGGCGGCGGGGCGGCATGCGGTTTTATCGCCACACTCCTTTCAAGAACAAAATCCGGGATGGGGATTTCATCATTATTTCTTGACCCCTTTCCTTAATGTATTTTAAAATTACATATAATTACATAATGTCCTTAAAAATTCCGTTGAACGGGAGGGAACCACGTGAAGGATTTTTTAACAGTTGAGGAAGTGGCCGAATTTATCCAAATGCATCCGCGGACGATCCGCCGTTACATCAAGGAAGGAAAAATCAAGGCGGCGAAGCTCGGCAAAGAATGGCGGATCCGGCGGGAACACATCGACCATTTGCTAAAGAAAAATACCGGAAAAATTTTGGATCACTCCAATGCGGAAATCCTCCAATTTATTCAAGGGGACGCGGACGAGGTAAACGATTATCCGACATGCGCCGTTTTGGATCTCAAAATGTCCGTGGCGGATGCGGTCAATGTGTCCGGATTGTTCATTAAAATGATGAATGAAAGGAAAACGGAGGACGGAAAAGCGAAGTTCCAATATGTCTACGACCAGGAAAAGCAAAGGAGCCGTTATATCCTTTGGGGCAGCCCTGCCTTTGTCGGGAAAATGCTGACGGAAGCGGGGCGAATGCTGGAAGGGAAGAACAACGGAAAAATATGAAACGAAAGGAGAAAGGAAGTTGGCGGATATGTATGCATGGCAAGATGCGCTGGTATTGGCCGGTTCCATCCGGGAACGCATGCGGGAAGAAAGATTCCAATCCATTTGGCCGGATTTCAAGCCGTATCCCTTTGCCTTTTTTGACAGGGAGAATGTGTATTTATGCGGCCACCCCAATCCGCCCGGCCATTTTGCGGAAAAGGGAGGGGTCCATGTCGGCCCATGGGATCCCAGGTTTGTTGCCAATACATTCATTGAATTGGAAAGGGAACCGACGGCCATATTGGATTTGTCGACCGTCCGGTCGGATATGGAACCTGCAAGGCTTTTTGCCATGATTGTCCATGAAATGTTCCATGCTTATCAAAAATCGATGGATTACAGAAGATGGAGCAACGAATGGCTGTATAGGGTTTATCCGCAGCTGAAGGAAAATATTGCCCATCGGATCGCGGAAAGAAGAGCCCTCCTTCGCGCATTGCTTGAAAAAAATTCGGATAAAAAACGGAACCGGGCCGCCGAATTCATCGGGCACCGCGAATATCGAAGAGCTTTAATCAAGGAATGCCTGGATTATGAACTTGGCCATGAGAGTTACGAAGGATTGGCCTTTTATGTCGAGTCTAAGGCCTTTGAACAAGAATCCGGCAAAGGGAAAGAAGCGGTTTTGGAGATCTTTTTCGAGGATTTTGAGGAACAATCCGGCACGTTGTATCATTTGCGGAGGAGCTGTTATGCCGCGGGAATGGCGATCGCCCGCCTGCTGGATGACCTTTTCCCGGGATGGCAAGGAGAATTACTTGAAACATCCGGTTATTTATATGATTTTTTCGCCGAAAAAATCGGGAGGACGGAACCGATCTCGGACACGGATCCGGAGGCGGAAAAGCAGGCCGCGCGTCTCCTGGAACAAGAATTGACGGAGAGGGACCGGGAATTTGACCAATTTTATAGTCAGGACGGGTATCTCGTCCAAATCAAAGGGAACCATACAATTGCCGGATTCGACCCGAAGAACCTTTTGCCCAAGGGGGAGCTGCTGCTTCATAAGCGGATGCTGAAGTTTTCCTCCAATAACAAGGAATATTTTTTGGAGCAACCGGTTGTTACGATCATGAATGGAGGAAATTTGTCCTGCCGGGAACTGCAGTTCTTTAGCCGGGGAAAACCGGAAATCAAGGACGGCAAGGCTTCGGTTCCGGGATTGACGGAGGAGCTCCTTTTAGATGGAATCACCATTGAGGCGGACCGTGAGGAGATTGAATAAAGTGTAATGTTATTGGAGTCCCTGGTGGTCGACGATGATCAACGGGTGGTGCGAGCGGCCCGCGGCAGTTTGAAGCGGAAATATACGAGTGGCTGACGGATATTTCCCTTGCTCTTTGTTCGGAAGAATCGCCAATACGCGGGACGATGTTCAACCTTTTCTGTCGGCCCAACGATGGATTGTCCGACATTTCAATCGGATGGTTCAACATCCGCAAAAAATTTTCAACAACCCATGGGACTGTTCAACATCTTCGGAGATTCGTCTATCATTTTTGGATTTATGTTCATCTTGGACAAAAATTTGTCCGACATCAAAGAAAAAATAACCATCATCCTTGAAGTCCATCATCCCAAGAAAAATGTCCATCATCGTTCAGCCGTCTATGGCCAACACCCGATTCCGTATTTCAAACCTTGCGGAAATGAAATGGAAAAAATGTAAGCCCACAACCTATTCATTTAAAATTCGAACAGACCGGGCGCCGATCGTAGTCGGGACATGTATAGAACGTCCCGGAAAGCGAAGGGGAAAGCCAAGCGGGGGTGAAAGGAAGGGAAAAGCGATGGGGAGCCGAAGGACGGGAGCCCTTTCCGGAAAAATAAACTTCCCTGGAGCAGGTGGACCGGTTCCCTATCAGTGCAGGAACCGACCTTCCGGAAAAAGAAATTCCCGTAAAGCCCCCTCTCCCCCGAGCCCCCCGATTTATTCCCTTTCTTCCCCGTTGTACAGCCCCCGCTGGATGATCAGCTCGATCGGCTTTTGCCGGGGGATGAGGATCTCCGCATCCCGTCTTTTTTCCCGCACCTTTTGGACCAGTTCATGCCGGATCCGCTCGTTGTTTTGCAAAACCCCGCCGAGGAGCAGGAGCTTGAAGGATTTTTCCCCGATACCCGCCTTTTCCGTGACGGCCTCAACGAGAAGGAAGAGTTCGGAGGCGGCTTTTTCCAAAATCCTGCGGCTGACCGGATCCCCCAGCGTGCAGGCCTGTTCCACGATCACCGACAAGGCGCTGACCTCGTCGACGGAGTAATGGGGACCGTATGCCCAATTGTACAGCTGTTCATGGTTGGCGAAGCGGAGATGCTTAAGGACCAAGTCCGACAAAACGGTGGGTTTTTCCCGGCCATCGTGCATCCTCAGCACGGCCCGGACGGCTTCCTTGCCGATCCAATAGCCGCTTCCCTCGTCCCCGAACCGGTGGCCCCAGCCGCCGGACCGGTAAAAATTTCCTTTTCCGTCGTGGGCGAAGGCGATGGATCCGGTTCCGGCGATCAGCAGGACGCCGGGGGACTGTTTCGTTGCCCCGATCAGCGTGGACAGGGCGTCGTTTTCCACGAGCAATTCTTCGATTTGGATGCCGCTTGTTTGGACGGCTCTCCGGACAAGACCTTCCACCAGCGTTTGATCTTTGGCCGTGTCGATCCCCGCCAGGGCAAATACCCCGCGCCGAATCCGGTAATCCTTTCTGCCTAGCCCGAGCCGGTCTTCCAGGGCGGAGGCGGCTTGCCCGAGGACGCGGGCCAGCGTTTCTGCGGCGCTTTCCTCTCCCGCCGCCTGGTAGTTGGAGGCGCCGCCTTTTCCTTTCGCCAAAATTTTTCCCGTTTTATCGGTGATGACCGCATCGGTCTTCGTTCCGCCCCCGTCGACGGCCAAAAGGGGAAAAACGGCCGGGGAACGGTTTTCCGCGGGGCCGGAAAGCTGTTCCGGCATCATCACCTGGTTCCTTTTCCCGCCGGTGCAGGGCGCATGAAGTTTCCCGCCGTCCTTGCCGGTCCGGGCGGATCCACTTTGACCGTCTTCGGGGGAGAAGAAAGGGAGGAACGGCCTACTCATTCTCCCTCACCCATTCCGCAAAAATTTGTTCGATCTGTTCCCGCTTTTCTTTCAGCCGCTTCCCTTTTTCTTCCGCCCATTTTTCCAGCTCTTCCTGTTGCCGGATCCGTTCCCGGACCGTATTTGTCATTCTTTCCGGGCTCGGCCCTCCTTCCAGCGACCGGATCCGGACGAAATGGACCGGGTCCAGGGCGTTTTTGAATTGTTCTTCGGTGATGGACAGTTTTCTTCCGATGATTTTCTCGGCGTGACGATTCAAAAGGTCGAGGTGGAAATCGTCCAGGGATTCCTTTCCTTCGGAAGACAGTTCCCTCACGGCGGCGCTTACGATTTCATGGGCCTTCCGGAAGGAAAGGCGGTCGGTTCGCACCAACGTGTCCGCCAGTTCGGTGACGTTGGCAAAGCTTTTCTTCGCCCGCTCCAGCAGTTTTTCCCGGTTCACTTCCATCGTCATTAAAACCCCGGCAAAGAGCCCGTAGACGTTTTGCAGGCAGTCGATGGCTTTCCACATATAGGGCTGCATGTCATCTTCCGTATCGACGATGTCGCCGAAGGGGGTGTTGTGGATCATCGTCAGCACCGTTTGCGCGTTGCCGGCAACGGTGGACAGCAAAGAACGGATGTGTTCGATGGATACCGGGTTCCGTTTTTGCGGCATGATGGAACTGATCTGGACAAAGGGGGAAGCCAGTTTCAGGCAGCCGAATTCCTGCGTTCCCCACAGGAGAAAATCTTGGGCGGAACGTCCCAGATTGATTCCCGCCAGTTGGACGGCGGCGGCGGTTTCCCCGATGTAATCCGCGCCGGCGACCGCATCCCAGGCGTTGTCGATCATGTCATCGAAGCCCAACAATTCCTGCACCCGCTTCCGGTTGATCGGGAATCCGGAAGTGGTTAACGCCGCGGCGCCCATGCTGCTGCGGTTCACCGTCTGATAGGCGGCCATCAGCCGCCGGATGTCCCGCGTCAAGACGTCGGTCATCGCGTTGAAATAGTGGGCAAGGGTCGTCGGCTGGGCCTGCTGGGTGTGGGTATACCCGATCATGACCGTGTCGATGTGTTCGGATGTGAGTTCGATCAAACATTGGCGAAAATTCAGGGCTGCCTGAATCAGGTTGAGCAGTTTTTCCCTTAACGTCATCCGGTAGATGGCGATGCCCATGTCGTTTCTGCTGCGGGCGATGTGGAGATTGCCGGCGATGTCCCCGGCTTCTTCGATCAAAAAATGTTCGATCTGGAAGAATAAATCTTCAAAAGAAGGATCATACGGATGTTTTTTCAATTCGCCGATGTCGATCTTTTTGATCGCCCGGTAAATGTTTAACGCTTCGTCTTTGGCGACGATCCGTTGTTCGACGAGCATGATCAGATGGGCCAAGTGGATCTGGATCATCGGAAGAATGAAGTTTTCCTTGGCGTGGTTGAAAGCGGGCTCCAGCACCAGTTTTTTGTAGGTTTTTGCAGGGAATTCCGTTCCTTCCTTTTCAATGATTTTTTGCCGAACCTTCGAATCCATATGGAACATCCCTTTCCAGTTCTGTTATCGTTTTTCCTTTGCTTGATGCATTGGACGGCCTTTCTCCCATCCCCATCGCAAAAAAACGTTGGGTGAGCCGGGGCCGTTTCCCGCGCCGGAAGGCATCGCCCGGCGGAAGGCGTCAGGTTCCGGGAACGGCCTTGCGTCCGCTCCGGAAGAACTTGTCGGCGGGAATCCGATGTGGGTGATTTACACGAAAACGGCCTCGCGTCCTTTCCGGAAGAGCCCCATGGCCACAGGAATATGGATGGGGCAGCGTCCTTCTCCTGCGGAAAGGACGAATACCGCGGCCGGGGAGACGGGGCGGCGGCCCCGGTCCTTCCGATGAACCGCCGCGGACTTCGGGGCCGGCAGGACGGCCGGCGGACTCATGCGCCTGTCCGCCTCCATGCCGGTCTTTCCTTAAGCGGGATGCCGCGTCTTTTTCAGCGGGCGGGTCGGCCCTACATCGTGCTTGCCTTTCCGCCCGTGATTTTTTGGGAGACGAACAGGACGATGATGATCAAAGCGACTTGCAATACGCCATATGCGCACGCGGTTCCGAATTTGAAGGCGTACATCTTTTGCCAAATGGCCACGGAAAGGGGCATCGTGTGGACATTGTAGATCAAAATGGATGCGACGAACTCGCCGATCCCCTGCACGAAGGCGAGCAGGGTGCCGGCCATGATGCCCGAAAAGGTGATGGGCAATACCACCCGCCGGAAGGCGTACCACCAATTGGCGCCCAGGCTCCTCGCCGCGTCTTCGATCGATTGGTCCATCTGCATGAGGCTTGCGGCGGTGTTTCGGAAGACCAAGGGCAGCTGCCTGACAAAATAGGCGAGGGGCAAAATCCAAAAGGTGCCGATTAAAACTTGATTGAAACTGAAAACGGAGGGGGTGCTGAAGGCCGCGATCAAATTGACGGCGACCACCGTTCCGGGCAACGCCCAAGGCACCATGATCAGGATGTCCATCAGCGTCTTTCCTTTGAAATTCAGGCGGACCATGGCGTAGGCGGCCGCGACGCCGAAAAGGACGTTTCCGATCACCGCGGCGGTGCTCATCTTGATGCTGTTCCAAATCGGACGCCAGGTCATCGGATCCGTGAACAGGTCGACATAATGCTGCAAGGTGTAATCGGTCGGGATGATTTGCACCGTCCACTTCCCGTCGACGGAGAAGGAGATCAGGGCGATGACGAGGATCGGCAATAACAGCACGATGACCCCGATCACGGAAAGGAACATGGAGACGTATTTCATCAGCGGGGATCGGACTTCCGTGCGGTGGACGCCGAGCCCCTTGCTTTGATTTTGGTAATTTTTCCGCCCCTGGTACCATTTCATGATGATCAAAAAGGCGATGGACACGATGGAAAGAATGGTCGATTGGGTGGCGGCCATATCCAGGTTCCCGTTGGTGCGGGAAAGGTAAATTTGCATCGTCATCGTCCGCTCCACGCCGAACATGAGCGGAGCCGTATAGGAAGCCATGGAAATCATGAAGACAAGCAAAGACGAGGCGACCATGGCCGGCGTGAGCATCGGCAGAATGACCTTCGTCCAGATCCGGAATCGGCCCGCACCCAGGCTGGTGGCCGCTTCTTCCAAGGACGGATCCAGATCCTTGATGGCGGCGGAAGCACTCAAATAAAAATAGGTATACATCGTAAAGGTGTGAACGACGATGACCCCCCAAATCCCCCGCAGGGCAAAGGGGACTTCCGGCAAATCGAAAAGGGACTGGAACAGGCGGGGAAAAATGCCGCTTTCGCCGTATAAAAACATGAAGGACAAGGAGCCGATCAACGGCGGCAAGGCCATCGGCACCAGGACGAGCACCGACAGGATTTTCCTTCCGGGAAAATCGTATCTTTCCAGCAGGAAGGCCATGGTAACGCCGACGATGGCGCAGGTGATGACGCTGACGACGGAAATCAATACGCTGTTCACCAGGGCTTCCGTGTTCGTCGTGTTTCCTTCGCCGAAAAACTTGAGATAGTTGGCGAAGGTCACATTGCCATCCTGATCGACGACGCTTTGGACAAAGGTTTTATAAAGGGGAAAAATCACGTAAGCCAACAAAACCAAAAGTAAAGGCGAAATCAGGACATACACAAAATACCTGGATTGGGCGATCCTGGACCAAAGGCCCGGTTTCAGGGCGGCTGCGTCATTTCCCTTCATGGTTTCACCTCTCATCTTCCACGAAGTATATGCCGTTTTCCGGAATGTGCAGCGTGATTCTGTCCCCGATGGACGGGATGGCGGAACCGGTGTTGATCACCATGACTTTCCATTCGTGTTTCGCCGTTTTGACTAGGTAGTTGATGCTGACCCCCGAAAATTCGGTGAATTGGACGGTCCCTTGAAAACTGTTCGGCCCTTCGCCGGGCTCGATCACTTCCGGGCGGATGGAAAGAAAGATCTTTTTTCCTTTCGAAAAGGTCAGATTCGGGGAAGCATTTTTTCTCCATCCTTGGAGGATCAGCCCGTCTTCGACCTCTACCGTTACCCGGTCATCGCCAACCTCCAGAACGGTGGCTTCCATGATGTTGGACTCGCCGATGAAGGAGGCGACGAACCGGTTGGCCGGGCGATTGTAAATTTCCTGGGGCGTGCCGACCTGCTGGATTTTCCCCTTGTTCATGACCATGATCCGGTCGGAAAGGGACATCGCCTCATGCTGGTCATGGGTCACATAGATGGTCGTGATGCCCAACTCCACCTGCAGGCGCTTGATTTCCACCCTCGTTTCTTCCCGCAATTTGGCGTCCAGGTTGGACAAGGGTTCATCCAACAATAAAATATCCGGCTCGATGACCAGCGCCCTGGCCAGCGCCACCCGCTGCTGCTGGCCGCCGGATAATTCGGTGATCTTCCGCGATCCGTACCCTTCCAAATGGACGAGTTTTTGCGCCCGTTCCACTTTTTCTTTGATCGTTTTTTTCGGAAGTTTGCGGACTTCCAGTCCGAAGGCGATGTTTTCAAATACGGTCATATGGGGGAAGAGGGCGTAATTTTGGAAGACCATCCCGATATTCCGCTTATTGGGTTTGACGTGGGTCACGTCCCTGTCGTCGAAATAGATTTTTCCTTTCGTGGGAAAATAAAATCCGGCAATCATCCGCAAAGTTGTCGTCTTTCCGCAGCCGCTCGGCCCCAAAAAGGTGAAAAATTCCCCGGACCGGATATGGATGTCGATATCTTCGACCCCGGTTACCTCTCCGAAGGTTTTGGTCACATGTTCCAATCGAACGCTCTTCATGAACAACACCTCTCCAGATGGAGAACAGGGTGAGCCGGGCTCACCCCATTCCGTTTCATTCTTGTTTACCCTTATGGAAAATACGGATGACGATCGGGCAGGGCTCAGTTCATGCCGTTTAATTCTTGCCCTTGATGTTTTCGTCCCAGTATTGCATCCATTCCATTTCTTTTTCGGTCAAGAGATTCCAATCGAGTTTCAGTTCCTTCAACTCCAGTTTTTTGTACCATTCGGGCATCTTTGCCGGGTCGATGTCCGTGCGGGACGGGATTTGATAGAGTTCTTCGGAAAGCTTGACGATCGTGTCCGGGTCGAACAAGAATTCATAGAAAAGTTTCGCGTTTTCCAAGTTTTTGGCCCCTTTGATCAAACCGACGGCATCCACCAGGATGGGAGCGCCGCTTTTCGGATACACGAAATCAAAGGGCTGATTGTTGGCATACTTTTGAATCAGGATATCCTGCAGGTTCCAGAGGGAGACCGTCCCTTCCTGACGGGCGAGCTTCAAGTACAGGTTGGTCGGGTCTTGGGCGTATTCCTTTGTATTCGCATCCAATTTCCGCAGCCATTCATAGCCCTTTTCCGGGTTGTTCGGATCCTGGCGGTAGATCATCGCCGAATAGATCGTCCGCATCGTTCCGGAGGGCAGCACGCCGCGGATGATGATTTTGTCCTTCCACTTCGGATCCAAAAGATCGTCCCAGTCTTGCGGCGCGGTTTCCGGGGTCAAAACGTCGCTGTTGATCATGATGACTTCCGGAAGCAGCATCTCCGCGTACCAATGCCCGTCGGGATCCTTATGCTCCGGTTTGATGGCCGAATCGAAACTCGGCTTATAGGGTTCCAACAAGCCTTCCTTCGTCGCCTGGACGAAAGCGGATTGGGTGCCGCCCCACCAGAAATCGGCGCCGGGGTTCGCTTTTTCGCTGCGGACCCGTTCCAGGATTTCTTGGGCGCCCATCGTGAGGACGTTGACTTGGATGTCCGGATATTTTTCATTGAACATGGACACCACCTTGTCGACGACCGTTTGCTCGCGGGCCGTGTAAACGACCAGGCTGCCGGACGGTTTTTTGTCGCCGCCGTCATCCTTTCCGGAATCGGAAGATTCCTTGTTGCCGCATGCGGCAAGGGAGAGCAGCAGGATCAAGGAAATCAGGAAGAAAAATATCTTTTTCTTCAAACCGTATCCCTCCAAATCATGATTTGGTTTTGAAGCCGGTAATATGGAAATGGTCGAGGGCGAGATGGAAGGCTCCGTAGACGCCGGCCATCGCCCCCAGTCGGGTGATTTTCATTTCAGGCATCTTCGGAACATATTTTTCGATCATTCCCTTGAAACGTTCGAAGGATGATGGATCCAAATAGGCAAGTTCTCCCGCCAAAATGACGGCTTGCGGATCCAGGATGCTGATCATGTTGATGGCCGCCTTTGCCCAATGTTCGAGCACTTCATCCAACAATTGGTTCACTTTTTCTTCTTTTTTATGTTCCTGGATGGCCTTTAGAATGGAATCCCCCCTTTCAATGGGAATATGGAGCGCCTTCAATCGTTCGCTGATACCCATTCGGCCGAAATTGGCCTCAAAAACGCCGAGGTTCGAATTTTTATTGTTTTCGTCACCGATCATCATAAAACCGATTTCCCCGGCTGCGGAGTGGAAGCCTCTGTAGCATTGGCCGTTCAAAAACAGGCCGCTGCCGATCCCGTTGCCGATAAACAAATAGATGAAATGATTGATATTTTTTCCTTGACCCTTATGAAATTCGCCGATCGTCATCAGGTTCACATCGTTTTCGATGACCACATCCAGATGCAAGCGCCCGGAAAGTTCCCGTTTCAGGTCGATATCGTTCCAATGGATCGTGGGGGATGTGGTGATGCTGTTCTCCGTTTCGCCGGCGATCCCCGAAACGCCGACGGCCATGCCCAATACCCGTCTCGGATCCACCTTTTCCGCCTCCAAGAGGGACCGCACTCCTTCGGCGATCCGGTCGATGATCCATTGGCCTTCGGCGGGGGAGGTGAACTCTTTTTTGACCATGTTCACGATTTCCCCGTTCATGTCTCCCAAAGCGACAAAAATCATTTCGTTTTCGATGAAACAGCCGACGACATAGTTGGACCGGGCGTTGTATTCGAGGAGGATGGGCTTTTTGCCGCCCCTAGATGGCCCGACACCGCTTTCAAAAACGATGCCTTCTTCGATCAATTCCTTGACGATTTCGGAAACGGCGGGTTTGCTGAGACGGGTTTTCTTCGCCAAATCCGCCCGGGATTGCTTCGGATGCCGACGCAATTCATTGATGATCAATTCCCGGTTCATCAATTTCACCATGACCGCGTCGGCCTTGTTCGATTCTTTCATGGAAGAAATTCACTCCTGTTACGATGGAAGGAAAATTGAAAAATCGCCACACCGCCCGAAGGGCGATCAGGATGCAGCGCGCCCGGCATGGGAAACATGTTAAGCATGTCCAAGCAAGCGAAATCCGGGATGGAGGATGTTCTAAGTGAATCTGCTAGGTTTTAAGCCTGTTCAAGCCAGTCCCATGTTCAAGTTTCATCCAATAGGTGGGGTTTGAATGGCGGCCTGTTCCGGCAAGTGAAGGTTCAGGCGTGATCCGAACGGGTGAAACCCGGGCCGCACCTTGTTTAAGCGAGTGACAGGACATGATCCGGAAGGGGAAACCCAACCGGCCGCCCTTTGGGTTCAAGCAGGTTTGCGCAGGATCCGGGTGAAGTTCGGATTGTATCCTTTTCGGGCAAGCAGATTTAAAATTTGTGGGAACGAGATAGGTGCATTTTCTGCATTTTCAAGTTAGTAAACTTAACTAACTAATCAAAATTATAAAATGTAAGCGATTTCCGGTCAATACATTTTTAAAGTTATAAGAATAAAAAATTTTTCGGGGGAATCGCCGCCCGGGGGAGAAATTCCTTCGCAGGACGGGAAGTTTTGCTCCGGTTTGAAAATATTTTGTCATGGAAGGCCGGCGGGTCTCCGTCCGGATCCTCTTTCCGAAGAACCCGGCCGGCCGCTTCCCGGGAAGGAGATTCCGGACGGAAAAAACGCCAAAGCGGTGCAGGAGACGGCAGGGGCCGGCCCGGTTTATCCGATCGCCCTTTGGAAACGGTACAACCAAATAAGAAAGGTCACGGCAAGGGCCGCTCCGGTAACCGTGGACAGAAGGGCAAGTCCGAGGGCCAACGGGTCAGCCGGCGGAAAATCGCGCATGAGGAAAACAAGGAAGAAGTAACCGATAAAGACGGCCATGTAGATTTTGGAAAAGGTGTAGGTTTTTTTCCTCAGTTCATGCCGTTCCAGCTGGCGGGCAATGTCCAACATCATTTGAAAGAGAGAATAGATGAAAAGCAAAAGGAAAAGGAAGGTGAATAAAGCATAGGCCAGGAGGAAACTGTCCGTCAGCAACGCCGTTTCAATCCGGAAAAAGGGAAGGAGGGAAAAAACAAGGGAGATGCTTGCCCAAAGGGAAGCCTTCCCGGCCGTTTCTTTGATGGAATACTCCTTCGCCAAATCCCGAATCCCACAAATTATCAACAAAAAAGCGGCCGGATCGGGCAGAATATCGATCCCCCACACGTAAATATCCAAAATCATCAGGATCAAACCGAAAATAATTTTTCCGAAAGGTGTTTTCAATTTAACGACCTCGCTTTTGCGATTTTCACAAAGGCCAAAGAACCGGGATCTGTTCGTTGGTTTTCTTTGCATGGGTGCTTTTCTTTAAAAGGAAAGAAGGGGTCGGTGGTGCTCCTTTAAAGCAACAGTAACGGCGTCAAACGATTTTTCCCTTGGGGTCTCCCTGCCGCGGGACGGAGCGTTGCCTATCCGGTTATCCGGACAATCCGGAGCGGTGTTTTTTAAAAGGAGCCGGGCAAAAAACCAGCTTAACTGTCCCGAAGTTGTTGCTTTCCCAGGCGGATGTTGAAGATAAGATTGATGCGTATTCTGCGGTAAATTTCAATTAATAACAGTATTCCATTCCATGAAAAAATTTCCTGCAAGACTGGATAAAATGGGTTAAAATGACATTAGGATATGGCGTTGTCAAGGTTTTCCTTCCCGAGTTTTATAGAAAAGAGGATGAAGCCTTGATAGAGTTCCAAAATCGTCCGGGGTTCGTTTGCAAGCAGGTCAAAGGCATGGCTTTACCTCCGCGAAACAAGGCTTTGGAAAGCCGGTTCCGTTTCAAGTCAAAGGCTAAAGCGATAGCTTCACGCCGGGTTTGGGGCTGTCCGCCGTTGATCTGCTTCACAAGCCGTCGTCCGGGATTTTGAAAAAGAAGCGGCATGGTTTTCGGGGTTCTGCACCAACATCAAGGGCGGGTTTCAAGATAATGGAACCACATCCCTCCTTTACGGGGTGCGCGTTCAGCACGAACATCAACGGCAGATTTCTGGAGTATGAAAAAGATGCATACATCGTCTTCTTTTTCGAAGGCCTGCGTCCGCTCATTAGGGTGGAGGAATTTGAAGCAAGCGTCCGGATCTTACAAAAGGATCATTTTTTCAGGATGTATCTTTTCTTTCCGTCAAATCCGCCTGATTTGTTTCGAAAGCTTTCCGCGAATGCGAATTCTGCCATGCAGGAGGCTGCTATGCGATTAACCGTTCATTTTCAGCCGGAAAATGGAGAACTGATTTTACCGTTAAATTATGGCGAAATTTTGCAAGGGTTTTTGTACCGGTCCATTCATGATTTGGAGCTGGCGGATTTTTTGCACAATGAAGGATTTGCCAAAGACCGGCGGAAATTTAAATTGTTCACCTTCAGCCGCCTGGCCGGAAATTACCGGATCGATGCCGGGGCCAAACAGATCCGTTTCGAAGGCCCCATCCGCTGGCAGATTTCTTCCCTGTTGGATCGGCTGATTGCGGATCTCGGCCAAAGTTTTTTATTTCGGGAAAAGTTCACGATCCACGATCAGCCCGTTCGGATGGAGGAAACTTCCGTTCATTCCTTCCGCCCGGAGAAGCGGGAATCGTACCGGATCCGGATGCTGTCGCCCCTCACCGTTTTCTCTACCTACGAAGACGCCGCCGGCAAGAAGAAAACCCATTATTACTCGCCATCCGATCTGGCCTTCTCCGACATGGTGGAGAAAAATTTTTCCCATAAATACGAGGCCTATTACGGAAGGCCCCCCGAGGAACGGCTGCGGGTCAGGCCGGTGAAGGTCAGCCCGCGGGATAAGGTGGTGACCGTGTTTAAAGGCACGCGGATCACCGCCTGGAACGGCATTTACGAGATCGTCTGCCCGCCCGATTATTTGAAATTCCTGTATGATGCCGGGATCGGGGCAAAAAATTCCCAGGGGTTCGGGATGTTTGAGAGCGTGGAGTGACCGAACTTCAAATCCAACCCTAAGCATGACCGCGTTCGGGATGTTTGAAAAAGTGAAGTGAAGGGGCTCATGGTTTCGCGCGTGAAAAACGTTTTTATGGGCGGGGTTGCCGGCGGAGTGCGGGAAATGGCGCCTTGGAACTAAAATTTTCGTAGTTTTTGTCGATAATTCGTATTTTCTTATTTCTTTGCGTTTATGTTATATTTGTCTCGGCAAATTGTCGTCGACCCCCAATAGCGCATAAACCCCGGGGGATCGACGACAAATCTATTTCGGAAAAATAATACTTGAAATCCAGTAAAATCAATGCTTTTCCGTATATTGCATAAAAATAATCCTAAAATTATAATACAAAATAAGGAGATTGGGAATTTTTTTCAATCCTTGTTTTATCAACATTTTTTTGGGTTTGTATCTTACCTTTGAGGGATTGAAACATTTTGCACGTTCTAAAGCGTGACATTGAAGAGAGGTTTGTATCTTACCTTTGAGGGATTGAAACTGACATCGCCGAATATTGACGATACTTTGGCGTTACGTTTGTATCTTACCTTTGAGGGATTGAAACCGTGTTGCAGTGGCCGACGCCTTCCGTGATTTTCGTCGTTTGTATCTTACCTTTGAGGGATTGAAACCAACAAACGACTGAACCGATACAGAGATTTCTTTGGTTTGTATCTTACCTTTGAGGGATTGAACCTGACACGTGGGACGGGATAGGGCCGCCCGTGGAGGAGTTTTTATTTAACCTGTCCCGAAAACAGGGGTCAAAAAAGCGATGAGCCATCAACCTTTTTATAATGTGGTAAATATTGGCGATTGATGGCGGTTTTGCGATTTGATTAATGGTTTCTAAGGTTACCTTAACTTTATACACCTTAACCTTATACCCTTCAGATCCGGTTTCCTTATTTCTTCCCAACTTTTACAGTCGTCGAAAGAAAAACTCCCCGAAAACGGCGTCATTCTCGCGTTTTTGGGGAGTTCTTTATTTTTTGGTAGGTAGATATGTTTTTGTCCTTTAATCTTTAAGCCCGTATGCGGGGATCTCTATTGGCCCAAACGCCTTTAGAATGCACCGCAAAAGGGTTTTCCAAAGACGGGCGAGTGGTATTTACGAACCTTCAATCCGTACAGATGGCGGGATCGTTGGTAAAAGGATGGGGAAGCCGCAAGAAATTCATCCGGATGGCGTGCCGGAAAGCAGGCATCTTCCAGCCGGCGGAAGGCGGAAAGCCGCGAAGAAATTTTTCCGGATGCCTTTTGGGCGCACATATCGATGGCAGGGGGACGGAAAAAAAGCCTCCCCTCCTGATCGATTACAATAGCTTCGACAAAAATTCCTTCGCCCGGTCGGTTTTCGGGCTGGTGAAAAAGCTTTCCGGGTCGCCTTCTTCGACGATTTTTCCGTCGGCCAAAAAGAGAATGCGGTCGGCGGCCTCCCTCGCAAAGCGCATTTCGTGGGTGACGATGAGCATCGTCATGCCCGTTTTGACCAGGTCCTTCATGACGTCGAGGACTTCCTTGACCATTTCCGGGTCGAGGGCGGAGGTGGGCTCGTCGAACAGCATGATCTCCGGTTCCATGGCCAGGGCGCGGGCGATGGCGACCCGCTGCTTTTGGCCTCCCGAAAGCTGATTCGGATAGGCGCTTTCCTTATCCGAGAGGCCGACTTTCGCCAGCAGCTGCCGCGCCTTTTCGACCGCTTCCCACTTCTTTATCTTCTTCACCTTTTGCGGGGCGTAAGCGATGTTTTCCAGGACGGTCATATGGGGAAAGAGATGGAAATGCTGGAAGACCATGCCGATGTTTTTGCGGATTTCCGTTATATTCGTTTTCCGGTCCAAGATATTTTGCCCGTTTATGTAAATTTCGCCGGAGGTCGGAGTTTCCAGCAAATTTAAACAGCGCAAAAAGGTGGATTTCCCCGAACCGGACGGGCCGATGATGGCCACGACTTCTCCTTTTTCCACGGTAGTGCTGATCTGATCAAGCACGAGGTTTTTCCCGAAATACTTCGTCAATTGTTTAACCGATATCACTTTGTCTCAACCTCCGTTCCACTCTCCTGCCGATGGAAGTCATGATAAAGACCATCACCCAGTAGATCAGCCCGACAAACAGAAGGGCTTCGAAATTCCGGTAAAGATTGGCGCCGACGATCTGCGCCCGGCGCATCAGATCCAAATATCCGATGGTCGACACGATCGCCGATTCCTTCGTCAGCGTGATAAATTCATTCATCAGCGCGGGCAAAATGTTTTTTACCGCCTGGGGCAGGATAATGTCGAGCATCATCGGCCGATAGGGGACCCCCAGCGCTTGGGCCGCCTCCCTTTGCCCTTTGTCGACGGCCATGATGCCGGCGCGGATGATTTCCGATACATAGGCGGCGGAGTTCAGGCCGAAGGCGGCGATGGCGGCCAAAAATTCCGGCATGTCATAGCCCGTTAATTGGGGAACCCCGTAGTAAATAATGATTAATTGCAGGATTAACGGGGTTCCGCGGAAAATGGAAGTATACCCGTCGGCGAACGCCTTTAGCAGCCGGCTTTTCGAGATTTTCATTAACGCCAGCACCGTTCCCAGCAATAAACCGATCAGGGCGGAGACAAAGACAAATTTCAACGTCGTCCAAATTCCTGTCAGGATGAAAGGAACATAAGGCTGCAGTTTGCTGAAGTCCACATTCATGATCAACACCTCTTTTCCGGCGATAAGCTCACGCAAAAAACAGGAAATCGGTGGTTTTCCCTTTCCTTGCCGCAGGCAGGAACCACCGATTTTTTCCGGCATGGACCGATGGCGGATGCCGCGATTTTAGGCCGTTGTTCGCCCGGAAAAACGCATCCGGCCGGGCCCCGTATCCCGGGATCCGGGTTTTGAGGGGCCGCGGGACGGACGCAGCCGGCCATCGGCTGGAGAAAGGCTTTTATTCCTCGATTTGGTCCAGTTTCCATTTATCTTTCAGCTCTTTCAATTTGCCGTTTTCCTGCAGTTCCTTCAATACCCCGTTCACCTTTTCCACCAAATCGCTTCCCTTCGGAAAGGCGACGGCCATTCCGGGAGAGCTGGACGTCGGATCGTCGAAACCGGTGAAGCCGTGCTCTTTCATATAACCTTTCGCCACTTGTTTATCCAGATAGGCGACATCGATTTTATGGGACAACAATTCCTGCACCAAAATCATCCCGTTGTCCACCTTTTTCACTTCGAAGCCGTATTCCTTGCTCAATTCGTCGGCCCCTTCTTCCTGGATCGTTCCCAGCTGGACGCCCACCTTTTTCCCTTTCAAGTCTTCCAATTGTTTGACGGGCGAATCAGGCAGGGAGATGAACATTTCTCCGCTGCGGTGGTATTCCATGGAGAAATCCACGTTTTCCTTTCTTTCCTTCGTGGCGCTCATGCCGGCCATCACCATGTCCACCCGGCCGGACTGCAGGGCCCCGATCAGGCCGTCAAAATTCATATCCTGGATTTCCAATTGATAGCCCAGTTCGTCGGCGATGATTTTGGCCAAGTCGATGTCGAAGCCGATGAAATTCCCTTTTTCATCGCGGGATTCGAAGGGAGGAAAGTCCGCCGAGGTGGCCATTTTCAGCACCGGTTTTTCCTTTTCTCCTTCTTTGGCGCCGCCGTTTGCGGAATCGGATCCTCCGCTGCCGCAGGCGGAAAGAAGGAGGACCAGCATCATCATCCCGATCATTCCGGCTTTTTTCCATATGCTTTTCATTTTTATCCCCCTTTGTTTGATTGGTGAAAAATGGATTCGGCTCGCAGCCGTTTCAAAGATTCATAATGGGAAAGATTAGTAAAGTTTATTGTTCTTCCAATGGTCGAATTCATCTTTTATCGCTTGCAACAGGGAAGGGTCCGCCATGACGTCATACCCGGTCATGGCGAGGGCGAGGGCGCCTTCATAAAGGGTTTTCCTCCCCTGTTCCGTGACCGTTTTGTCGGCGAATTTCTTCGTATGGGCGACCAGGTTCCCGTCATTCAGCCCGATGTAGGGATGGATGGCCGGGACGACGTGGCTCACGTTTCCCATGTCGATAGAGCCGTATTCCCGTTTTGCGGGAAGAACCGGCTGGCTGCTGATTTGCCTCAAGTTTTTCGTAAACGCCGCGGATAAGGCTTGGTTGGTGATCATGTTGTCGTAGCTCAGTTCATAATTGGAGATTTCCAGGGAAGCGCCGGTCATCATGGCCGCGCCGCGTGCGATTTGATTGACCTTTTTCACCGTTTCGTCGACCCTTTCCCGGGTGGAGGCCCTGATATAGAATCTTGCGGCCGCGTAATCCGGCACGATATTGGCCGCTTTTCCGCCTTCGGAAATGATGCCGTGGATGTGGACGTCGGAAGGCAGGTGCTGTCTCAATGCGTTGATGCCGTTGAAAAGCTGGATCACGCTGTCCAAGGCGTTGATCCCCTTTTCCGGGGACGATGCGGCGTGGGCCGCTTTTCCCGTGTAGGCATATTGCAGTGCATCCATGGCCAGGGATTGGCCGCTTTCGTGGGAGCATCCGGCCGGATGGACCATGAGGGCAACATCGATATCGGCGAAAATGCCTTGCTCGCACATGGGCACCTTCGCTCCGTTGGTTTCCTCGGCGGGCGTCCCCAGAACGATGACGGTGCCCCCGACGGCGTCGGCCAATTTGCTGAGAATGACCCCGGCGCCGGTGCTCATCGTCCCGATTAAATTGTGCCCGCATCCATGGCCGATTTCCGGCAGGGCGTCGTATTCCGCGAGAAAGCAGACGGCAGGGCCCGGCTTCTTGCTTTTGTATGTGGCGCGGAAGGCCGTCGGCCGGTTGACAATGCCCGTTTCCACGGCGAAACCATGGCTCCTTAAAAAGCCGGTGAGCAGTTTCATCGCCTCATATTCCTGATCCCCCAATTCGGGATTTTCATAGAGCCGGAGATTCATATTCCATAGGTCCGGCATGATTTGATCCAGTTTTAGCCTTCAGTTTTTCTTTCATCTCGTCATCCCCTGTATGGATTGTATAAAAATAAATATTTATGAATATTTATACCACATATCGTTTTCGTTTTCAATAAAATTTTCTTTTCAAAATGGAGATTTTTCATAGAATATGCCGATCACATGCTGGGACTGAAAGCCCGAAGACGCTCCGGAAGAAGCGAAAGGATTGACGGGAAAGGAAAGAATGGTAAAAACAAGAGTTGAAGGAAGGCGGATGGAGAGGGGAAATGGTGGGCGCCCGGCGGCTTGCAACATTGAACGGGCCAAGCCGTTGCGAAAAGGAAAAACGGGGAGGGGGATAAGGGGGGAGCGGATTTCCGGCATTCTTGCAGCAGAACCCCTAGATTTTGCAGGCGGGATTTATGGCAAGAGCCGATGGAAGAAACCCGTGGCCCGAATGGGGGAGCTTGGAAGGGAGGATTCTTTCTTAATTTCTTTTGCAAAAAAGAAAACGTCCTGCTGGATGCCATTACAAAAGAAAACCCGCCGATCGCGACGGGTCTTCCTTTCCGTATTCATGTTTGAATCAAGAACTTGGCGATTGCGGTTTTTTCAGCTTCCAAGTTTCTGAAGACAAGATTTAGAAGCCGCCCGCTCGTAGGTTTTCCGCTTCCATATTTCCGACGGCAAGGTCAGGCATACGCCGTTCTCGGGTTTATTAATTTTCATTTTTCCAAAGCCAACATCAAGTACCCGCCGGTCGCGGTTTTTCCATGTTTCCGAAGGCAAGGTCAATAACATGGCGGTAAAGGATATTTCCGCATCCATGCCTCCGGCTTCATGATCAAGATCCATGCCGGCCGCCCGGCATTTTTCCCTCATTGCATGGCCATAGGCGGCACTTTCCAGACCTTCGAATCGGGATCGATGCATATCCGGAAGGCAAAATCACGGCCTTGGGCTGAAAATCCGATCACCGCTTCCTCATCGGAAAGGTATTTTTCCGTAAAGGAGCTGACGGATTTGAGGTCATCATAAAATTTTTTCTCATTTTCGGCTGTTACCCCTTCCGGGTCGCTGAAATAGGTTTCTTGGTCGGGAACACCTCCGTATTTTTCATCTTTGATCAAGAGGGCGTACTGGACGTTCTTATCGCCTGATCCCATGGCGTGGATATACAATTTGAACACGTCGACCGGTTTTAACCCGTCGAGCAGACGGTCATCGAGGGTCTGGGCGTATTGATGATAGATATTTTTCAGCTTGCCGTCCAGTTCGATGGACGTATGGTAGGTTCGGCCGTCCGGGCCGTTTCCGCCGCCCGGATCCGCGTTCGGGTGCACGCCCAAAATGACGGTCGGCCGGTCCGGATCCCGTTCATACCGGATTTCCGCAACGCGCAGGGCATAGTTTGGAAAGATCTTGATCTTCTTATCGCTGCGCCATTCCGCATAGGCTACGGATCCCGCCTGCAATTGGTCAAATTCATTTTTCAGCCTTTCCTGCACTTCCCCGGAAAAGGTGAAAAACAGTTTTTTCCCGATGTCTTCGGCGGCAATGGGAAAATCGCTTAAGGATTTTTTATCCGGAATGAACCAGAATTGATTTTGTTCGGAATACAGATCGCCGTGGATTTCGCCGTTTCCGTTTTCGCCGGTCACAAAAACGATCGTTTCCTTTCCGTCTTTTTCCGAGATGCTTTCGACGGTAAAACTCCCGACCTGGTCGCCGGGCTGCAGCGTTTCCGGGTCGAAGGTGAGGAAGAGATCGTCCTCTTCCGTCAAGAGGGTATACTTGGCCTGGCCGGATTCTTCGAGGGAGCTTTGCGCCCGTTTCTCTTCTTTGCCGGGTTCGGCAGGAAAAAACTGTTCATGAATGAAATAAAATCCGATGAAGAAGGTTGCCGCGTAAAAAAGTGCGGTCAAAGCTTTCGGGAAGATCGCAGGCGGCGTTATTTTCCCCTGTTTTTTGTTAATTTTTTCTAAAATCCTTTCCCTGTCTTTTTGCGTAAAAGAAACAGGGAGGGCCTGTTCATATTCCCTTTTCAATTCCTTCAACCGTTCATCCATCCCGTTCACTCCTTTCTTCGGATAATAGCGCCCGCAATTTTTCCCTGGCCCGGTCCAGCCTTGTCCGCACCGTCCCTTCCTTCTCATGGAGCATTTCCCCGATTTCCTTCACGGAAAGATCGTGAAAATAATATAAAACGATGACTTCCCGGTATTTTACCGGCAAGCTCAGCACCCGCTCCAGCAGTTGGCTGGCGGCATGCTGTTTGATTGCCGCTTCTTCCGGCGTATCCGGATTATTCCGGAGAATCGGGAAATGGCCGAACATCTTCTCTTTCAGCCTCCGGTTTCGGAGGTTCCACTTCCGCAAATGATCTTTGCATTTGTTTGCGGCAATGGCGTAGATCCAGCTCCGCAGCATCGAGCGCCCTTGAAATTCGGGCAATTTTTCATAAACGGTGATAAACACTTCCTGGGTCACATCGTCCGTATCGGCGGGGTTTTGCATATAGGTATAAACGAACCGTTTGATTTCGTTTCCGTATAAATCCATGATCGCTTTCACCGCTTCCAGGGCTTCCATTTGCAGGATTTCCCGCTCCCGGGCGATGAGAAAAGCATCGCGAACGTCTGCCGAGGAATGCAAACCATAACCTCCTTCCCCTTTCGGTCGACAGTAAGACGCCAGGAACATAAAAAAAGTTTCAAAATTCCGGAGAAAACGAAGAAAAAAGTTCAGTCCGAAGTTTTGCGAAAAATCCCCCTTCCCGTTCCGCGGATTCGGGCATAGGCAATAGGAAGCTTTTATCTTTTTACATAACGTATCAGAAAAAATGTCCGAAAAGAAATATGGGAAGGAAAAAATTATCGCCGCAAGGCCCGGATGAAACCTTTATGCCTTGTTTGCGTAAAAGATTTTGAGGTGAACGGTGCCATGAAAAAGCTGCTGATCGTATTTTTCGCCTGTTTTCTTCTGCTTTTCCCCGCAAAAAAGGGGCTCGCCGTCGAATTTTCCATCACCGATGCCAAAATCGACGCTTACTTGCAAAAGAACGGGGAGGTCGCGGTCAAGGAAACATTCACCTATGACTTTGACAGCAAATTCAGGGGAATTACCCGGGAAATTGTCCCGAAAAAAGGGGCGTCCATCAAAGATTTTGCCGCCTTTGAAAAAGGAAAGCCTTTGAAGGTGGAAAAGGAAGGCGACGTCTACAAAATTTACCGGAGCGGGAAAAAGGAAAAGATCACCGTTGAACTCCGTTACCGGATCACGGGCGGGATGGAAAAGTACGAGGACGGTGCCCAGTTCTATTGGCCCTTTTTCGATGAAAGAAACGAATCGGACTATTTGCGCATGACCATTGCCGTCCATCCCCCGGAAGCGGCGAATCAGGTCCTCGCTTTGGGCTATGATGAGGCTTACGGCAAGGAAGACATCCGGGATGACGGAACCGTCGTCTTTCGGCTCGGAGAGGTTCCGGCCGGGGAAAACGGGGACATCCGGGTGATTTACGAGCCGGAGCTGTTTCCCGGAATGGGGATGAAGGCGGGTACCATCCGGGAAAAAGTGCTCAAAGAAAAGGAACAACTTGCCGAAAAGGCGAAAAAATACGCGGAAACCCGGGATGCGCTGCGGAAGGCGGGAAACGGGCTCATTCCTGCGATGCTGGTCTTCTTTGCCGTTTTGTTTCCGGCTGCATTCCTCTCTTCCCGGCGAAAGAAACGATTGGTCGAGGAGCATTTGGAGCGCCTGCAATTCCATGTTCCGGAAGAAAAATTGAGCATCCCCGCCACCATTTATTTCACCAGCGGCTGCATCTTCAAGCCGGAAACGGCCACGGCCGCCCTCTATGATTTGCTCCGAAAGGGATATGTAAAGCAGGAGACGGAAGACCGTTTTGTCCTGGTCAATGGGCGGACGGAACATCCCCATGAGAGGAAATTGATCCGGTTCTTGTTCGAACAGGTGGGGAACGGGAAGGAATTTTCCTTGAAAAAGCTGAAAAAATTCACAAACAATAGGAAAAACTTGGAAATCTATCAATCGAAAATGATGGAATGGAAGCGGAAGATTGCGGAGGAAGTGAAGCAAGCGGGATTATACGAAACGAAAGCCGGACTCCGGTGGGGCGTGGCGGCCGTCGGGGTTTTGCTGGGGATATCCGCGGTTTTCTTCGGGATTTATGAGCTTTATGTCCCGTTCATAGGGACCCTGCTGGGATCCGCCGCTGCCTTGCTTTTTGCGATTTTTTACCATCCGAAAAGCGATAAGGGGCTGGAAATCCTTCTGGAATGGCAACGTCTGCGGGAGAGGCTGCGGCATTTCACGAAGGATCAGTGGGACCTGCTTTCCGATGGAGAAAAGCAACGGCTGATCGCCTACGGGATCGGCGTGGACAACGCCCCGTTCAAAAAGGCGTTCAACGCTTTTCTGGAAGCGGAAAAACGGTCCTTCCCGGAAGGAACCGGATTTTTATACAATCCGGCGTATACCGTGGCCATCTTTACGGCGGCGGACAGTCGGGCGGGTGCCTTTTCGGGCGACGCTTCCGGTTCCTCCGGCGGAGGAGTCGGCGGAGGGGGAGGCGGCTCCGGCGCTTTTTAATCGGATGGACGGATGCCGAATTCATCGCTTTTCTGCGGCAAGCGATGGATTCGGCTTTTTTCGTTCGGGGAGTTCTGCCTCATATGCAAGATTTCCAATAATTGATCGATGTGATCGGTAAAAATCCCGTCCACGCCGTAATCGATAGATTGTTCCATCGTTTTTTTATCATTGATCGTGTACACGTGGACATCGAGGCCGTAGGAATGCAGCCGATCTATTTCTTTTTTTACCGCGGACCGGAAGGGGAGCCCCACTCCGCTGGCGTAGGTCTGCAATTCTTTGATCGCATCATCGGTTAAGGAGGCAAAATCCTTTTCATTGAAAAGCCGGATCAGCGGAAGGCCGGGTTCCATTCTTTGAACGGATTTCAGGCTTTTTGGGCTGAAGGATTGGATGATCACTTTCGGAAGGCCGTTTTTGTCCTTTTTATGCAGGAGTTGGAATTTCTTTAACGTATCGATCAACGCCTTTTCCATCCCGGGATTATCGGCCGGGTTTTTGATTTCAATATAATAATTTACCGAATCCCCGAAACGATCGAGGACTTCCTCGAGGGTCGGAATTTTCACATGGGCGTATCGTTTTCGTTCGCGGCCGGCAAAGGAATGGCCGGCGTCGAGCCGCTTCAGCTCTTTTAAGGTGTATGAAGCCACTTCTCCCTGTCCGCCGGTCGTCCGTCCGACGGTTTTATCATGGATGGAGACGAGGACCCCGTCCTTGGTCATTTGCAAGTCGAGTTCGATATAATCGGCGCCCAAACCGGCGGCGATTTCATAGGATGGGATGGTATGTTCCGGAGCGAAAAAAGGAGCTCCTCGATGGGCGATGGAAATGACCCCGGTTTCAATCGTAGGCCCTCCGGTTTTCTTGCCCGATTCGCCCGCGTATTCAGAACCCTCTTTGTTTTCTTCTGAATTCGTTTCCCCTTTACCCCCGATGCCTTCCGGATGGACGCCGTTTTGGCACCCCGCCGAAATGATTGTCAGTAAGATCGTGAAAGAAAGCAGGAAGTTTTTTATATTCCCCATTTTTTCCTCCTTCAGGGCGGCAAAAATACCTTTTATTTGGGAAGTGACCCCATATCCTTTCCGCCCGGAAACGGAACAGGGGCAAATATGGAATACACCCCCGGTTCCAAGAAATAAACATGGTAATGGAAAGCGCGTTTTGTGCGGAAACCCGCTGCAATGATCGTAACCCGCGGATATGTCCGTCATGCCGAAGACTTCTCTTCTGAAATCCCTGGATGTCTTCTGTACTTATCCATAAGATCCGCCCCTTTCGGATATTGGTGAAAAGCCTTTGAATCCCGGGATACGGATCGGACCCAATTTCGTTCGCAGGCCCTCACCCGTGGGATGTGGAAGGGCAGCTGTCTCTCGCACGATCTTTTTAAATTTATGATCGGGAATGTAAATGCTTTCATTAATAATTGCGGGTCTTGTTTTTCCGGAAGCTTCCGGAATAATCATTGCACAACGGTTTTAAGGACCGGTAAAGCCCCTTTGAAGAAGTGGTAAAAAAATTAAAGGAAAATATAATGTATTGTAAAGATTTTATGGAATCGGCATATTCGGAATTTTTCTGTGGTTAAATAGGTTGCGGGAGGGAAAGGGATGCAGGAGTCAATCATTGTGGAAATGATCCGTGTTTCCAAATCCTATGACAAACAAAAAAATGTGATTAAGGAGATGGATTTGACAATCAGGGAAGGGGAATTCTTCGTCCTTGTCGGTCCTTCCGGTTCGGGGAAAAGCACCCTCTTGAGGATGATCGCAGGGCTTGAGGACATCACCGGCGGCATATTAAAAATCGGCGGAAGGGTCGTCAATCATCTGCCGCCCAAAGATCGGAACATCTCCATGGTTTTTCAAAACTACGCCTTATATCCTCATTTGAACGTGGAAGAAAACATTTTGTTCGGTTTGAAGGCAAAAAAGGTGGACAAAGCGGAAAGGCAAAGTAGGCTTCAGGAGGCGGCGGAGATGTTGGGGCTGGAAAGGCTTTTGAAACGGAAGCCGAAAGAGCTGTCCGGGGGCCAGCGGCAGCGGGTGGCACTGGCGCGGGCGATTGTCAGCCGGGCTCCTCTTTGCTTAATGGATGAGCCTTTGTCCAATTTGGACGCCAAGCTCCGGGCGAACATGCGGATGGAGATCCGCCGCCTGCAGCAGAGGCTCGGGCTGACGACGATTTACGTCACCCACGATCAAGTGGAGGCGATGACGATGGGGGACCGGATCATGGTCCTGCACGACGGCAAAATCCAGCAAGTGGGGGAACCGATCCGTTTATACAACGAACCGGCGAACACCTTCGTCGCTTCCTTTATCGGAACGCCAAAGATGAATATGGGGAATGCCCGCTATTTTCCGGAAAAGAGGGAGCTTGTGGTAGAAAACCGGCTCTCTTTGCCGGCGGATCCCGCGGGTTTGGATATTTCCCCGGATCGGAACGTCATCGTCGGTATCCGGCCGGAACATATCCGTCCGGGTACGGCGGAAGACAGGACCTCCGAATTGGAAGTGATCAATGTGGAACAGCTTGGAAATGAAACCCTTCTTTCCTTTGAAGTCGGAAAAGAGATTTGGACGGCGAAATGGCCCGGCCAATGGAAGGTGAAAGCGGGGGAAAGGGTTCCGGTCCACATCCCCATCCCTTTCTTGCACTTTTTTGACCGGGAAACGGGGTTATTGATCAAACCCGCCCAAAGCGCCCACATGCGCGAGGTGGAAAAGGTATGACGGAAGGAAAGTTCAATGGGGAGATGACGTACGCGGCAGTGGTTCGGGCGGGGACGGAACCCGGAACGGTGGAAATTCCGGAAATGGATTTTGCCAAAATCAAAAGAAAGCGGGAAATCAGAAATTTCTTCAAAGGCCAATTGTACCTTCTTCCTTCGATCCTGCTTTTTGCCGTCTTCCTGTTTTATCCTTTGTTCCGGACGATTTATTTAAGTTTTTTTCTCACCGATTCGGCCGGAACGCCCACCGTCTTTGTCGGGTTGGACAATTTCCGGAAAATCTTTACCTCGCCGGTCTTTTTGCAGAGTTTGCAGTCCACCGTGCTTTTCGTCCTGTACACGGTTCCGGGCACCGTTTTCATCGCCCTGGTTCTGGCGGTTCTCGCCAATGAAAAAATGAAAGGGATCGGTTTTTTCCGTACCATCTTTTCTTCCACGATGGGCGTCTCCGTCGCCGCCGGGTCCGTATTTTGGATGTTTTTGTTTCATCCGACCATCGGCTGGCTGAATCAGCTTCTGAAAATGTTCGGGCTCGATCCCGTCGGTTGGCTCACCGATCCGAAATGGGCCCTCCTTTCCGTATCCGTCACGACCATCTGGATGAATCTCGGCTTTACCTTTCTCGTTCTGCTCGGCGGGCTGCAGTCGATCGACGACTATTTGTATGAAAGCGCGGAGATCGATGGCGCCGGATATTTTTACAAAATAAGACGGATCACGATCCCGCTGCTTTCGCCCACCCTGTTTTTCGTGATTACCGTATCCTTGATCAACGCCTTCCAAACCTTCGGGCAGATCGACATGCTGACGCGGGGCGGGCCGCAAAACGAAACGAATTTGATCGTCTACGTGATCTATCAGGAGGCGTTTATGAATTATCAGTACGGTTCCGGAAGCGCCTTGGCCATCATCCTGTTTGTCATCGTTTTGCTTCTGACCGTTCTGCAATTCAAACTGGTCGAAAAGAGGGTGCATTACCAATGAGAATCCCTTTGGGCCGAAAGATCCTGTTTTATTTCCTGTTGGCCTTGTTTGCCGCGGTGATCTTTGCTCCTGCCGTCATCGCCTTTTTGATGAGCTTCATGACCAATCAGGAAATTTTCGCCGGAAAACTGTTCCCCCATTCCTTCAGCTGGGACAATTATGCCAGGCTGTTCGAACGTTTTCCGATCATCCATTATTTGACGAACAGCCTCGTTGTTTCCCTTCTCATCATGGCCGGCCAATTGATCCTGTCCAGTTTGGCGGCCTACGCCTTTGCCTTTTTGTCGTTTAAAGGGAGGGACGCGATCTTCTTCCTGTTTATTTCCACGATGATGATCCCCTTCGAAACGTCCATCATACCGAACTTTCAAACCATCCGTAATCTCGGGCTGCTGGATACCTATGCCGGCATGACTCTTCCCTTTTTTGCCACGGCATTCGGAACCTTTTTGTTGCGGCAAAATTTTAAACAGATTCCCAGGGAACTGAAAGAAGCGAGTGAGATCGCGGGAATGGGGGATTTTAAATTTTTCCTGACGGTGGCCCTGCCGATGGCGAGAACTGGCCTGGTCACTTTGGGACTATATGCCTTTCTCACTTCCTGGAACATGTATTTATGGCCGCTGTTGGCGACGACGAATGAAAGGGTGCGCACCGTCCAAATCGGCCTGCGCCAGCTGCAGAGCCAGGAACAGGTGAACGAGTGGGGAATGATTATGGCGGGTGCGGTCATCGTCGTCGTGCCCACCTTGATCCTGTTGTTCCTCGGCCAAAAGCGGCTGCAGCGGGGATTGACGGAAGGGGCTTTTAAGTGATGCCGACGTGCAAACAAGGTTTTTCGCCGTCAGACGAAAAATGGAGAAGAGGTGTGAAAGGAATGAGAAAATTTTCTGCTTGTTTGATTCTGCTTTGCCTTGTTCTTTTCGCCGCCGCCTGCCAGGGCAAAACGGAAAACCGTTCGGAGAATGATTCCGCTTCCGGGAAAACCGTCATCACTTTTTGGCATTCCATGGGCGGGGCGGGACTTAACGCATTGAACGAAATTGTCGACGATTTTAACCGATCGCAAGAGAAGATTCAAGTCAATGCCGAATTTCAAGGCACCTATGACGAGGCGCTGACCAAGTTCCACAGCGTGGCGGGGACGGGAAGCACGCCCCATATCATGCAAGTGTTCGAGATTGGCACCATGTCCATGATCAACAGCGGGCAAATCGTCCCGATCCAAACCTTTATTGACGCCGACGGATATGACATGGGCATTTTGGAAAAAAACATCATCAATTATTACAAGATTGACGGCAAGTTTTATTCGATGCCTTTCAATTCTTCCACCCCCGTCATGTATTACAATAAGGACGCCTTCAAGAAGGCGGGCCTCGATCCGGACAATCCGCCGCAAACCTTCGAGGAAATCATCGAGGCGGGGAAAGCGATCAAAAAAGCGAATCCGAAAATGAAAGGCTTCGCTTTACAGGCTTACGGCTGGCTGTTTGAAGAGCTGCTGGCGAACCAAGGGGCGCTGTTGATGAACAATAATAACGGCCGGACCGGGACCCCGACGGAAATCGGATTTAAGGAGGAAGAAGGAAAGTCCGTCTTCCGTTGGGTGGAACAGATGGTGAAGGATGGGACCTTCGCCAATTACGGCACGAACGGGGATAACATGATCGCGGGATTTTTGGCCGGAGATGTGGCGATGTTCCTCCAATCTTCGGCCAACGCCAGAAACGTGATCGACAACGCGCCCTTTGAAGTGGGAATCGCCTTTCTCCCCCATCCGGCGAATAAGGAAAGGCAAGGGGTGATCATCGGCGGGGCCAGCCTGTGGATGATCGCCGGCAAACCGGAAGCGGAACAAAAAGCCGCCTGGGAGTTCATGAAATACCTGCAAACGCCTGAAGTGCAGGCGAAGTGGCATATCGGCACCGGCTATTTCGCCGGCAACCCGGCTGCCTATGAGGAAGAAACGGTCAAAGAGGCTTATGAGAAAATGCCCCAATTGAAGGTGACCGTCGATCAGCTCCAAACCACCAAACCTTCCTACGCCACCCAAGGTGCGCTGATGGACATGATCCCCGAAGGAAGAAGGATCATCGAGTCGGCACTGGAGACGGTATTTAACGGCGGGGATGTGGATCAGACTTATGACACGATGGTAAAACAATTGAACGACGCCATTCAACAGGCCATGCGGCAAGGAAAAAATGAAAGGAGGTGATCCGAGAGGACGAAAGGAGAAAGGCGATTTTCCGTTTTTAGGCGGGCGATCAGTTTTTGCAACCGCAGCCGGATCAATATAAACTCTCGCATATTTCCCCTTTTTTCGAGGGACTTTGCCCCTCATCTTTAAAGATCCCCCTTTGAAATATATCTTTTCGCCGGGAAGCTGCCGCGCCCTCTTTCGGGAAGGGCTTCCCGGTCTACGCGCTACTTTCCGTAAGGATAGGGATAGGGGTATGGTGCAATTGGCCGGAAACCGGTATAGAACGGTTTGGATTCCGATACGGTGCACCTTTCGCGGAAAAGATTTTCAATAAAAAGTAAATCGACCGGAATTTTCGTTCCGGTCTAAATTCAAAACGATCCTGGCCAGGATCCGTTCGGATTCCCATGGCCGAAAACGCGACGGGCGGATCCGCCCGCGAAGGACATCAACGAGGTTAGCGGGCGAAAGCCGCGGGGAGCCTCCGGAGTTTTTTCCGCTGGTTGGAATCGGACGATTTTCCATGAATAAGGATTCGAGAGCCTTCCGGATCTTTTTTTGTGCTTCCCACGGCGTTAACGGAAACCGCCTGCCAATTCCAACAAATTTTCCCCGATCAGTTGGATGATCAGTCCGAGGGTCACTAGCCGAAGAATCACCAGGACGGTCCGGGCCTTCAATTTTTCCGCCAGCCGGACCCCGATTTGCGCGCCGGCAAGGGATCCCGCCAGCAGGCAAAGGGTCAGGGGCCAGATCATTTGCCCGGCGGCAATATAAGTCACCGCCGCGCCAAAACAGCTGGAAAAGGTGGCCAATCGGACTCCCGCCACGGCCCGAATGTAGGAAACCTTTAACGCCCCGAACAAATACAGCATGAACGTCCCCTGGCCGGGACCGATCATCCCGTCGTAAATGCCGATGGCATACAGGCCGGGAAAACTGAATTTGTTAAAGCGGATTTCCCCTTCCCCGGAAAATTGTCCCTGTTTAAAAAATGAGGCGGCAAAGGCAAAGAGGAGCAGGACGATGGCGGCCGCCTCCATGTATTCTTCGTTCATGCGCGAAGCGATCACCCCGCCGGTGACGCCGCCCGCGAGACTGACGGGTACGATCCAATAAACCTCTTTAAACGAGATTTTTTTGTTCCTGTATAAATAAAGAAAGCTGGAGAAGGAACTGATCGTATTGGCGGCCTTATTTGCGCCGACGGCCGATTGGATGGGGATGCCCAACAGCATCATGACCGGAAGGCTGATGAATCCTCCGCCTCCCGCTAAAGTTCCGGCCGTGGTTGCCAAAATGCCGGTTAAACCGATAAGCAAATATTCCATTTTCCGACACCACCTTCAAAACTAGTATACAACGCACATATCGATAGGAAAATTATATGATTTTAATGAAAATCAATAAGTGTTTCTTATAATATTCATGCGGAACGGGGATTTTCGGATGATTCGTTCCGTTCGATAAACGTCCGATATCCCCGGGTACCGTGAAGGCGAGACATTCCAGCGGGGGAATGGGATAAATAAAAAATTCTATATATTTGAAAAAAACAGGATACACAAAAGATTAATAAGGTTTATAATAGTTATTGAAAGAACCAAAATCTGGATTTTCTTGGGGAGGGAGAAGTTTGTTAAAAAGAAGGTATTGGTTTCTGTTTGCGGCCCTGTTCATTTTTTTGTTTGTAAGCGGTTGCAGCAATGAGAAGGAAACGGGGCAGACGGAATCCAAGAACAATCTCATCCTTATCACGGGGGACACCGTTTCCGAAAAGGGAGGTTGTGTCCTGGCCAGCCGGTTCGCTCCCGGGGACAAAATCGTTTTCCGGATGAATGCCATCAATCCCGATACCGGGCTGCAAATGGAAAACGCGAAACTGCAGGTGCATCTTTCGACGGGGGAAGTTTTGGATATGGTGTACGGGGAACATCCGCCGGGCGTGGAAAACGCGGCGAAATTTTGGACCGCGGCTTATCCGGTGACCAAAGATACCCCGAAGGGAAAGCTGGAATATTATGTGACGGCGGAAGCGGGGGACCGGAAAGGGGAGTTCCGGCCTTTCAATGTCGAGCCTTCCCTGCTGATGATCGTGGATGAAAAGGCCGCTGGATCGGGCAGCCAAGGTCAGCAGCAAGGTAACGCCAACCAGAGCGGAAATAATAACGGCGGTTCGCAGGAAGCGAATCTGGAACCGAACAATGTGGTGAACGTCGAGGCCGTCAACTTCGCCTTTAATAAAGACAAATTTTATGTAAAGGCGGGAAAAGAGGTAACCATTCATTTGACTTCGAAGGAAGGAACCCATGGCATCGCCATTCCCGATTTGAACGTTTCCATCGACGAGCCGAACGGAACCGTAAAATTTACCCCGACGAAACCCGGAGAATACGAGATGGTTTGCAGCGTCTTTTGCGGCGCGGGCCACGGCGACATGAAGGCGACATTGGTGGTCGTCGAATAAGGGGATCCCGATGATGAAAAGCTATCCGTCCATCGCAAAGATCTTCGCAGTCATTGCCGTCGCCGCCCTTTTGTTCGCCTGCAGCAAAGACGAGGGAACGCCGGAGGTTTCCGGCGCCAAGACATCCGAAGCAGGAAAAAGCGGAGAGCAAAAGCAGCTGTTAAAAAATAACATTACATTATCGAAAAGCAGGGGGAACATCCGGGATCAAGTGGAGTTCACCGTTGATGAGCTGAAAGGAAATCAGGACGTCGAGCTGGTTTGGATCGCTTACGAGGGACAATATGAAATTGTTAATTTGTATGAAATGGTCGGCCCGAAATTTAAAGAGAAGGAAGTCGTGCTGGCGAAAGGGAAGAGCGGCGGCGACGGAATCTGGAAAGGTTCCTTCACGGTTCCGGAAGGGTTTGGCGGAGACCACACGATTTTCGTCCGATCAAAGGGGGAAAAAATCGGGCAAACCGTATTTACGGTGGATCCCACCTTTACCATGTATCCCAAATCCGGCCCGGTCGGCACGAAGATTACGATCAAAGCGGAAGGCCTGGGCTGGAGCACGTATATGCGAAACTGGCAGTTGACCTATGATAATAAATACACCGGTCTGATCTCGGCCGTGGCCACAAACGGCAAGGCGGAGGCAAAAATCCGCGCGGCGGGACCGCCGGGAAAACATTTTATCCGGATCCGGACCGGCTATCTCGGCATGCCATACATTAATTATCAGCAATCCCCCCATGCGGATAAACCGGCGCCCGAATTCATGTTCGAAGTTACGGATGAACCGCCGCTGGATCAGGCCTATGTGGAGCCCGTGCCGGAAAAGGCGGGGAACGGTCTTGAAATGCCGGAATTAAAGAATAAGCCCGGTGTAAAAGTCGCGCTGGATAAACATGAGGGGACGGTCGGCGAGCCGGTTCGTCTGACCGCAAGCGGATTGCCGAAAAATAAAAAAGCGGAACTTATTTGGAATACGATGAGGGGAAGCCGGGTTTCCGGGCTGGGCTTCGGGGAAGAAACCGAGGTTTTGGCTTCAGTGAATACGGACGGCGACGGGCGATTATCCTATGATTTTAGAGTCCCGGACGATTTGGGCGGCATTCCCCACCGGATCGATGTAAAAATCGAGGGTGAAATCTACGGCCAGGCGTATTTGCGGATTTTGCCTTCCATCGTGAATCTGTCACCGAAGTCGGGCCCCGCGGGCACAAAGATTCAAATCACCATCAAGGGCGGGGGCTGGACCGAGTTTGACAACGCCTATTATTTGACCTATGACAACGCTTACGCCGGGTACATGTGCGCGTTCAACAGCGAGGGCGATCTCACGTTTGACGTGGTCGCCACCGGCCAGCCCGGTTACCATATCATTGACCTGTATCCGGGCATCTACCGGCAAAAGGATAAGGATACGGATATGACGCTCATCCCGCAGCTGACTTACGCGACGGACCACCCCGGCTCGAAGATGCCCGCCATCCGCATGGGATTCTGGGTGACGGAAAAATAATCAAGGAAAGCATGGGTTGGACCGAATCCGATTTTCCAGCGGTCATATTGATTGTTTTTTATGGAATTTCCAGCGGAATCTTGGTTTGAAATTTTGTCGTCGACCCCCGATAGCGTCAAAATCCCGGGGGATCGACGACAAATCCTTTTTTGTCGCCGGATTGCTTCAAATCCGGCAATATCAACATTTTTCCACATATTGATCAAACGCTTTCCATAATTTATAATAAAAATCAAACCGATTAGGAAATTTTTCCAAACCCTGATTTATCAACATTTTTTGGGGTTTGTATCTTACCTATGAGGGATTGAAACGCATGAAAAATCGTGTGCACAAAATAAAAATGCGCCGTTTGTATCTTACCTATGAGGGATTGAAACCGGTTGAAGCGTTAGTCGAGCTTTATAACAGCGACGTTTGTATCTTACCTATGAGGGATTGAAACCCGAAGAACATTAAATTCATAAGGTTCCAAATCGCGTTTGTATCTTACCTATGAGGGATTGAAACACGTGTTCATTGATTCTTTGGGAGAACCAGTCCCCGGTTTGTATCTTACCTATGAGGGATTGAAACCACCAACCCTCTGGCCGCTTTACAAAAGATTGCGAGCGTTTGTATCTTACCTATGAGGGATTGAAACTTTCGCCGTAGACTTTGACGCCCAAGGCCAGCATTGTTTGTATCTTACCTATGAGGGATTGAAACCTCATCACCAGCCGGGTCGCCACCCTCTCCGTCGGCCGTTTGTATCTTACCTATGAGGGATTGAAACTCTTTGAAGTTCACGCAATCCCAAGTAAGTCCAAGGTTTGTATCTTACCTATGAGGGATTGAAACTTTGTAACATTATTGCCGTAATACGACGTGCCGACCGTTTGTATCTTACCTATGAGGGATTGAAACCCAACTTCAACGAAGACGATAATATCAACCATATTCGTTTGTTTCTTACCTATGAGGGATTGAAACGCTGTTCAGGCTCAAAAATTGTTGCATGGATGAGATGTTTGGATCTTTCCTATGAGGGATTGAAACGCATATAGTTTTTACAGTCTCGTATTTTAAAATTTCGTTTGTATCTTACCTATGAGGGATTGAATCTCAGGTAAGGTCTGGTTCGACTCCCATCGTCTCCATAAATCTTTTATTAAAAGTACGATGATACTTATTCAAATAAATCATTGCATAACCATCTTTGTCAGTATCACCTGGCCAGATTATACACTCATTCATTAAACCGCCTCCTTGTGTGAATCATTATTAACCATATTGAAAAATTTTATTCACCCCATTACGATAAAATTTCCATTTTGTTAACAGGATTGATTATAGTAGGAACCTGAATTAGCTGATTAATAGTCAATATTCAATATGGTAAGCGGAAAAAATCGAAAAGCTTCCTCTCCATGAAACGTTGCAAAAGAAAATTATAGTTGGATTGCAAATGTTTATTTCTTTATATCAGCTAAAGGTATTTCGCAATTGAAAATTGAGACATTATTACGGTTTTCGATTACAGAACAATGAGCCATTTTATTTTCCGATTTTTATCTTCTTTTTTAAGATTAAAGTAGAAAATCTCAAATGTTAAAAATGTTACTTTCATCATTAGCAGATTAATATGGGATAGAAAATCTATTTATTCAAAAAAGATATAAAAATACAAAATTAAGAAGGCTAAAATTAAATGAATATTAATTAAGGTAGGGATTAATATGCTAGAGGTTACTTCTCAAGACATTTCTGCATTAAATGATTCGGATTTACGATTATTGATAGGTTATTTGTGCGAGGCTGAGGTATCTAGTAATGGTTTATTTACTCAAGGAGTAATATATGGTGGAAATCAAGATGCTAAAGATGGAGGAATAGATGTAAGAGTAAATTACGATGTAGAAACTTGGAAACAGGGGTTTATTCCTAGAATGAACACGGGCTTCCAAGTGAAAAAACCGAAAATGCCACCATCAGAAATTATAAAAGAAATGGCGCCAGAAGGAATGCTACGTGATTCTATAAGAGAATTAGCTGATTTAAATGGTGCATATATAATAGTTAGTAGTCAAAGTTCTACTTCAGATAAGGCTTTAAAAGATCGAAAAAATGCTATGAGGAAAGTAATAGATGAACATATTTCTCAAACTGAGATATTTTTGGATTTTTACGATAGCCAAAGGATTGCCACTTGGGTAAATATGTATCCATCATTAGTTGCTTGGGTAAGAAAAAGAATGGGAAGAGATTTAGAAGGATGGAAGGGATACGAAAATTGGGCGTATTGTCCGATGGGAATTGAAGAAAAATATATTTTTGATGAAAATGTGAGATTTTATAAAAAAGATCCCAATGTACAATCGTTTTCGATTGAAGAGGGTTTAAATAAATTAAGAGTAGAACTGAAAAAACCGAAATCTGTTATACGTTTAGTAGGTCTTTCAGGAGTTGGAAAAACTCGTTTTGTACAAGCTTTGTTTGATGAAAGAATAGGAGAAAATGCTTTAGAAAAATCTTTAGCGCTTTATACAGATATAGGAGATAATCCCAATCCCTCTCCAAAACAGATGTTAGAACAACTTATCTGGAAAAATAAAAAAACGTACTTGATTATAGATAATTGCCCTCCGGAATTACATAAAGAATTAACCAATATTTTAATAGCATCGAATATAAAAAATATTAGCCTATTGACAATAGAATACGATGTAAAAGATGAAACAAAAGAAGAAACAGAAGTATATTGTTTAGAAAATGCATCTGAAAATGTAATCTCCCAATTAATATCTCAAAGGTATGAATATATAGATAACAGAAGTGCATGGCATATAGCAAAGTTATCTGGTGGAAATTTTAGAATTGCAAATGCCTTAGCAAGTGTTGTAAATAGAGGAGAAAATATATCAATATTACCGGATAAAACAATATTTAGTCGTTTATTTAAGCAAAGAAATGGAAAAAATAATAATTTAGAAGTTGTAGCTGAAGTATGTTCTTTAGTTTATTCCTTTAATATTGATACAACTACAAGAGAGAATAAGGAGATTCAGCTTTTAAGTGAATTAGCCGGAATGTCTGTTAAGGAATTTTTAAAAAACGTTGTAGAGTTAGAAAAGAGAGATTTAATACAAAAACGTGGTATGTACCGGGCATTTTTACCACATGCTTTAGCGAATAAATTAGCGGTAAATGCTTTAGAAAAAATTCCTTTTTATGAATTGAGAGATGTCATTGAGAAAAAAGCGGATTGGAGATTATATAGATCTTTTACAAAGCGAATAAGTTATCTACATTTTTCGGAAATAGCACAACGATTTGCTGAAAAGTGGGTTGAAGAAAGTGAATTATTAAAAGATTTATCTATAATGGATGAAAAGAAGATGCACTTATTAGAGTGCATCGCACCATTGAATACGGAACTCACATTAAGAATTCTGGAAGAAGTTAATCAAAAAGAGTATGCTGATTTTTTCTATTCAAGAAAAAATCCCGAATACAGTCGATTGTATAGGTTACTTATTCATCTTGCTTATGATCCACAATATTTCTCAAGAAGCGTACAGTTATTAATTAAGATGGCATTACAAGAGCGAGAAAATGAAAATGTGGATTCCATTAGGGATTCATTAAAAAAATTATTTCAACTTTATTTATCTAATACGCATGCTTCACTTGAACAAAGAATAGAAATAGTTGATTATTTGATTTCTTCAAAAGATAAAAAGGAACAAGAATTAGGACTAGATCTCTTAGATGGATTGATGGAGGCAGGACATTTTTTTTCATTTGGATTATCTGATTTTGGAGGACATATTAGAGATTTAGGATATTATCCTAAAAATCACAAAGAGATTGAACAATGGTATAAAAGAGTTGCTGAATTTTGTTTAGAAAAACATTCTACTGAAAGTTTACCAGGTAAAACTTCAACGATTTTAGCTAAAAACTTAAGAAGTTTATGGTCACAAAGAGGCTGTTTTGAAGTAGTAGAATTTATATGTTTGAAAATGATTGAAAGTGGCCTGTGGATTGAAGGATGGAAGAGTATAAAAGAGATTATCAAATATGATTATAAAAGAATGTCTCAAAATCTTATAAATAGATTAATGAAATTAGAAGAAAAGTTGAGACCGAAAACATTAGAAGAGCAGCTGCAAATTTTTTTAATTATAAAATATGATTATGAAATGCATACAGTGTTTAAAGAAAATGAAAACGAAACTATGGAAGAGTTAGAAAAAAGAATAAAATCTCAAGCAGAAACATTAGGTAAATATCTAAGCAAGAATAAAAATATATTACACAAGTATTTTAAAGATTTATTGGAGAGTGAGAATAGGGATTTAGTAACAATAGGAAAAGTGTTAGCAAAAAACTGTAATTTAGATGAATTATGGATTTTAATCAAGGAAAATTTGGACTTAATAGATAAAAAACAAGGTTACAAACCATTTTTAATTGGGGTTCTGTCTGAATTTAACACAGAATTAATTAGTAAAGTCTATAATGAGTTAATTGAATCTAATTATTGGAACAGTCTTATCAGTTTACAAGATTGCTTATTTGTAAACTCAGAAAGTATAGACAGACTTATACAGTTGATTAAAGAAAAATTATTGCCTCAAAATTATGTTTTTTCTTTGAGAAATTTAGGACTTAATAATAAAGTTAATCCCGAAAAATTCATTGAGTTTTTGAATGTTTTAAAGAATTCTTATGGGAACTATGAATTAATTGCAGATTATCTAGTTGTTTTAATCCGGTATGGGAGAGAAGAATTTTTAGATTATGAACCCATTATAGAAATGATGCATGAAGTTTTAGTGAATATATTTTCTGAAGAAATAAAGAATAGGTCAATTGATAGTTATCAATATAGTGAGATTATTAAGTTTGTCTATTCTCTGCCGAATTCAACTGATAAATACATTCAATTACTATCTTTAATACTGGATGGTATTTCTTGTTGTAGAATATATGAATTTTATGTTGAAGAGATTCTAGAAGCTTTGGCTATTGTTAATCCTAAGAAATTTTTAGAACAAATATATCAAGCTTATTTGGAAAATGATTTTTTATTTAGAAGTCATATTAGACCAAATCCATTATCATATATTGATGAGGGGTTATTAATAGACTGGATAAAAGAAGTACAATTTGAAGAACAAGTGATTAGAGTAAAGATGTTATTAGAAAATATTGAAATATTCAGAGTAAAAGAAAATAGATATGAGTGGACGAATTTAGGATCATATATATTAAATAATTTTTATAAAAATGAGGATATTTTAAATTATATTGAATCGAATTTATTTAGTATAAGTTCTTATTCAGGATCACTAGCTGATATTATTAATGAACGTAGAAGTTTAATAAATGAATTAATAACAGAAGAAAACCAAGAGTTAAGAATTTGGGCAAAGAAAGTAAATGCTGCACAGCTTAGAAGAATTGAAGAGTTAAGGAAAGAAGAGTTAGAACGTGATAGACGAATGCAGTACTTTGAATACTGATAAATATATGTTTGTGGCAATTTATTAATGTAGTGTATGGCAATTAATTTATGTAGGCCCCAGCGGCCATACATAAATAAAAAACCACTTGCCAACATTCCCTAAATACCATACCCTCCTAGTTGGACGACTTTTCAACGGGAGGTAATTAGGGAGATGTTAGCAGTGGCTGAAATCGATTATATCAGATATGAGGCGAATCAAAAAGGGTGTTCATACTCAGATATTGCCAAAAGAACGAATCATGATCCTAGAACGATTAAGAAGTATGCAGAGATGGAGGACTTTAGCCCAACGAAAAGAAAACAACCCCGGAAAGCAAGAGTAATGGATCCAGTGAAACCTATCTTAGATAAGTGGATTCAAGAGGACTTAACGAAAAAGAAAAAGTTTAGAAGAACTGCAAAAAGAATGTATGAAATGTTAAAAGAACAATTTGATTTCAAAGGGTCAGATCGTTCCGTTCGACTTTATGTAGCTAAACGGAAAAAAGAGTTACAGGAACAGAGTGAATCAGCGGCTCTTCCTTTAGAAGCCAAGCCGGCGGCAGCACAAGTAGATTTTGGAGAAGCCCCTTTCGTCTACAAAGGGGAACGTGTCATTCTTCCTTTTTTAGCTCTTTCGTTTCCGTACAGCAATGGCTTTTATTTTCAAGTCATGCCTTCTCAAACCAGAGAATGCTTTTTGGAAGGATTAAAAAGAATTTTTCATTACATGGGCAGAGTACCGAAGGTGATCCGTTTCGACAATTTATCACCTGCGGTGAAAAAGATCCTGCCTCATGGAGAAAGAGAACTGACAGAGGAATTTCAACGGTTTGTTTTCCATTACGGGTTTGCATGCGAATTTTGTAATCCGGCAAGTCGAAATGAAAAAGGGCACGTGGAAGCAAAAGTGAAGTACATTCGGAATAACTTTCTTCTACCAGAATGAACGATATATGATTTGAAGTCCTTGAACGACTCTTTATGGGAAAAGTGTGAAAGAGACTGGCAGAGGCCCCATTATCAAAAAGGAAAAACGATTGCCGAATTGTTTGAGGAAGAGAAGGAATGCTTTCTACAGTTGCCGGCAAAAGAATACGAATGTGTTCGGTATGAACAAGTTAGGGCGGATAAATATGGCTGCATCCGGGTAGAGAATAAACTTTATTCCACTTCTCCCCGTTTTGCCAAACAAATGGTTTTGGCAAAAATCTCATATCAAGAGATTGAGATTTTGACAGAGGACTATGAACTCATCGTGAAACATGAGCGTTTGTATGGAACAAAGCAAAAATCGATGAAATGGCAACCTTACCTTATCCTGATGGCTAAAAGGCCAAATGCATTAAAGTATACGGATTTTTACGAGAAAATGCCTTCAGAATGGCAAGATTATTTTTCACATTGTACCATTTAGGAAAAACAAAAAACGTTACAATTACTGGCCGTTTTACTAAAAGAGCACGATTTT
>JAAROH010007743.1_pt1 | contig 40529 bp, 42 predicted proteins | sample 7248631 | NCBI WGS metagenome assembly JAAROH01 (sample SAMN09772309, study PRJNA484901) | compost metagenome | isolation source: Vermicomposting unit | place: India | reverse complement strand
TAAAGCAATTCTATAAAACATTGTGCTATTTTTTCATGTTTAGTTTACAGAGCCACATTATCATTCCGCCATCAATATTTATGGTTTGACCTGTAATATAATCTGATTTATCACTTGCCAAAAATACTACCAGATTGGCAACATCTTTGGGACTGCCAAGCCTTCCCATAGGAACACTCTTAATTAGAGTTTCTTTAACCTCTTCCTTTAATGCTTGGGTCATATCTGTTTCGATAAGACCAGGTGCTACTGCATTTACGTTTATCCCTCGGGATGCCAATTCCTTGGCTACAGCTTTTGTAAATCCGATAACACCAGCCTTTGATGCGCTGTAATTTGCTTGACCGTAATTTCCAGCTACTCCAGCAACTGAGGCTATGTTTATTATTTTCCCATACCTTTTCTTTATCATATCCTTAGCAACCAATCTGGTGCAGAGATATGTGCCCTTTAAGTTGGTGTCGATTACCTGATCCCATTCTTGGGTGTTCATTCTTATAAGTAAAGTATCTCTGTTTATACCTGCATTGTTTACCAGTATATCTATAGTCCCTAGCTCATCTTTAATAGCATCTACTAGCTTTTTTACTTCCTCTTCTTTTGATACATCAGCCTTGATGCACATTCCCTTAACGGAAAACTTCTGTATTTCCTTTACTACTTCCACTGCCTTTTCTTCATTATTTACATAGCTAATAGCTACACTTGCTCCATGTCTTGCAAGCTCTATGGCTATTTCTCTACCAATTCCCCTAGAACCCCCAGTAACTAAAGCAACTTTACCTGACAAATCCATGTTACATATTTCCCCCCTTTCTTAGAGAGGCTACAGTTTCTTTAAGAGCTTTTATACTATCTACATGGTAAGTATTAACTGACTTATTTAACAGCTTGCTAGTTCTCTTTACAAAACCTGTAAGGCTCTTTCCAGGCCCTATTTCTATGAAGGTATCCACTCCTTCATTTATTAGAAATTCTATACTGTCCTGCCATAATACGGAGCTAAAAACCTGTTTTACAAGTTTCTCCTTTACTTCTTCCTTTTTGACTACAGGTTTTGCATCTACATTTGATATTAATTCCTTTGTTAGATCATAAAAGCTTACCTTTTCCAATTCTTCCTTAAGCTTTTCTCCAGCGTTTTTCAACAAACTAGAATGAAATGGAGCGCTTACTGGAAGAACAACCGCTTTCTTAGCCCCCATTTCCAGTACCTTCTCACAAACTAGTTGGATCCCTTCTTTTTCTCCTGTAATAACTATCTGCTCTGGAGAGTTGTAATTAGCAATTTCCACCAAGTATTTATCCTTAACCTGCTCAATAGCCTCTAAAATCTTATCCCTGCTTAATCCCAACACTGCTGCCATACTTCCTACGCCTTCTGGTACTGTTTCCTGCATAAGCTTACCTCTTATTTTAACAAGCCTTACAGCATCGCTGAATTTAACTCTTCTGGACTTAACTAAAGCAGTGTATTCACCTAGGCTTAACCCTGCTGTATAATCACAGTCTATGCCTTCTTTCTCCAAAACCTTCATCATCGCAATGCTGGTTGTAAGTATAGCTGGTTGGGTATTTTCAGTTTTTACCAATTCTTCGTTGGGCCCTTCAAAGCACATGCTTTTCAGATCCATATTCAAAGACTCATTAGCTTCTTCGAATATCAATCGGGCTTCTTGGAAATTTTCATAAAAATCCTTACCCATACCAGGATATTGGGCTCCTTGACCTGGAAAAATAAAGGCTATTTTACCCATCAAGGTTCCCTCCTTTCAAGGAGGTTAACCTCTCAAATTGATCTAGAGCCTCCTGGATTATATCCTGTATGATATGGCTACAGGGCTTAATATCATTAACAAGCCCAGATATTTGACCTGCCATAACAGAACCGTTATCCACATCTCCTTCTACTACAGCAAGTCTAAGTCTACCTGCTCCCAATTCTTCTAACTGTTTAACATCCGCACCGTTTTTCTCCAATTCTAAAAATTCTCTTGTAAACTTATTCTTAATTACCCTTACAGGATGTCCAGTGCTTCTCCCCGTAACTATAGCACTTCTATCCTTGGACTTCACAATCATCTCTTTAAAATTTCCATGTGCTGTACATTCTGTTGAACATACAAACCTGGTACCCATCTGTACCCCTTCAGCCCCTAAAGATAGGGCTGCTAAAAAACCTCTACCGTCTCCGATACCTCCTGCTGCAATTACAGGAATGTTTACCGCATCTACAACTTGTGGGATCAATGCCATAGTGGTTAACTCACCAATATGACCTCCAGCTTCAGTTCCCTCTACTATTAGGGCGTCAACCCCTTCCCGTTCTAAGCGCCTTGCTAAGGACACAGTAGGTACTACAGGTATCACTTTAACGTCAACTTTTTTAAATCTTTCAATATATTTTCCTGGGTTTCCTGCACCTGTAGTCACAACAGGAACCCTCTCTTCACAGACAACCCCTACTATATCCTCAGCATATGGTGACATAAGCATTATATTGACTCCAAAAGGCTTATCGCTGATTCTCCTAAATTGCCTTATCTCTTCTCGTACCCATTCTGGCGGTGCATTTCCTGCAGCAATAATTCCAAGTCCTCCTGCTTCAGAAACAGCTGCTGCCAACTCATGTGTAGCAACCCATGCCATGCCACCCTGCAAAATTGGGTATTTGATGTTTAATAATTTGTTGACTCTTGTATCAAACATTCTTACACCTCCTGTTTGTTCCACTTTAACAGTGTAGAACCCCAACTTAAACCTGCTCCAAAAGCTACCAATAAAATCATATCTCCTTTTTTCAGTAAGCCCTTTCTATACGCTTCATCTAAGGCTACTGGTATAGATGCACTGGACATGTTCCCATATCTGTCTAAATTCACATAGACCTTATCACCGGATAACTTTAGCTTCTTGCTTGCAGCTTCAATTATCCTAATATTGGCTTGATGAGGAACAAGATAATCAATTTCCTCTAGAGGAATATTGGCCTCTTTGAGAACATCAAGGGATGTTTTTTCTATTATCCTCACAGCAAATTTAAAGACTTCATGTCCATCCATCTTTATGGTGTGAAGATTGTTTGATACAGTTTCAAAGCTTGCAGGCAGCCTTGAACCTCCTGCTGGCATAGTAAGCAGATCTCCTCCAGTGCCATCTGCCCCTAAGTCGAAGGCAAGAAAGCCAAACCCATCTTCACATCTTTCTAGTATGCATGCTCCTGCCCCATCACCAAATAGTATACAGGTGCTTCTATCCTGCCAGTTGACAATTTTAGATAAGGTCTCTGCTCCAATAATGAGTACTTTTTTATAAGCTCCTGATTTTATAAAACTTACTCCTATGGATAGTCCATATATAAACCCAGCGCATCCTACAGATATATCAAAAACTGCTGCATTTACTGCACCAATATTTTTCTGAACAATGCAAGCTGTCGAAGGGAACGCCATATCAGGAGTAACTGTTGCTACTAATATCAAATCTATTTCTTCTGGTGTAATATTCCCATCTTGTAAGGCCCTTTTGGCTGCTATTGTTGCTATATCTGATGTAGATGTACTATCATCAACAATTCTTCTTTCTCTTATACCAGTTCTTTGTACAATCCATTCATTAGAAGTATCTACTAACTTTGATAGGTCTTCGTTGGTTATTACCTTTGAAGGTACATAACTACCTATGCCAGCTATCCCTACAGAATATACAGTATTCAATTTTTCACCTCCGTAAAACTATTTTTGTAGTTCCTTCTCACCTCCTGAAAATTTGATTGTAAATACTTTGAAGTTTTTGTATTATTTATTAAAGGTGGTAATACAAAAACTAAAATTAGTATATATTATTTTGTTTTGCAGGTCAACTATTTTACAAAAAATGGTAATAAAGAGGTGTATAGAATGACTCCATTTACAATTGAAAATATAATGAAAACACTACCTCATAGGTATCCTTTCCTATTTGTAGATAAGGTTGAAATACTAGAACCTGGTAAAAAGGGTATAGGATATAAAAATGTAACCATAAGTGAGCCTTTTTTCCAAGGTCACTTTCCAAATATGCCCATAATGCCTGGCGTTTTAATAGCTGAGGCTATGGCTCAAGTAGGAGCAGTAATATTATTATCTGAAGAAAAGTACAAGGGAAAAGTTCCTTATTTTGCTGGAATAAATAAACTGCGCTTTAAGAGAAAAGTAATTCCTGGAGATGTTCTAAGAATGGAAGTAGAAATAATTAAGATGAGAGGTTCTATTGGAATTGGAAAAGGCACTGCATATGTAGAAGACCATATTGCAGCAGAAGGTGAATTCCTATTCGCCATAGAATAATATCTTCTTTAATCCATTTTATCTTGGCTAACATTATAAAATAGTAAAGAGGAGCTGTTAATTAACAGCTTCCTCTTGTTTCAACTCCTTTACCTTTAAATATTTTACTTTCACTAATAAATTAATAAATTCCTCAAAGGACAATTGACAAAGGTTCTTATTCCCAATATAAAATCTATCAGAATCACAATTTATTTGTAAGAAGTCCCTTAGAAATGAATTTAAAAGAATCTTGTCCTTTTCCTCCAATAGTGAATCAATAGTTTGAGATTTTTTCAAATTGTAGAGTACCTTAAAAAATTTCTTCTCAATAATATTTCTATCTATTTCACGTGATTTTATCTGATCATATATATCAATAATAATGTCCAAGATCTTTACGGAATCAGCATCTTTCAAAAAATCTAAAAACATCTCTAAGCATCTCTCTTCCCCCACAGAAACCACTCCATTCCATAAATTAAAAGGACCCCTTTAAATAGGAATAAAGTCCTATTTAGTATTATAGTATTATAGTACTATATTCCTAATAAAAACTCAACAGTTAATTAAACCTTAGCCCTGTTAAATATTTTTACATATGTATCATATGACGAGAAAACTATTCTTATTACCTCCAGCAAAAAATAGCTGAAGCTCAATGAGTTATCTCATATATTGAGCTTCAGCTTCTTTTGTTATTTAGTCTCTGCGTAACTTAATATTCTCCTAATTCTTTCTTGTTCTGTAATAATCTCCTTCTTATTATTATCATATGCATATAAAGCTCCACTTATCACTCTAGTATTCAGAGCCCCACTGCAAGCAGGATTACCTTTTAATTGTGGCGCATCTAATATTCCTAATTTTACAGCTTTAGTTAATGTTTCAGGATCAGTCAATGGATCCTTATCATCTGGACCTATAGCTTTTATAGCATCCAATATGATGTTAGCTTCTTCAATTAGCTGTTCTTTTCTTCTTTGAACTGCAGCATCTTTTGTCATATCCACAGAACCTAAGAACACATTCTTGATTACTCCTCTTACTATCTTACAGGATTCTATAATATCATCGGCAGTAGCTGCATGATGAGCTTCACAATAGCCTACTACGTGATAAATATGAGGCTTAATGGACAATGCTAGGTAAGCGGAAGCTGCTAATTGGCCTTTAGCTTGGCTTAAATCAGCAGGGAAGCTTGCAAGGCCTGCCCTTGCCTGCCTATATACTCTAAAGTTTTCATCCTGTAGGCTCTCTACCATTTCAATCTTTGCTAACATCTTTGCTAAGTCCATTTCTGGTGAAATGAAAGCTGGAACGTTGAACATATATTGTGCTACATAATCTTTAACACCCATTTTTTTAGCATTATATGCTGCTAAGTAAGCAGCGGCTACACCTATTGCATCATGAGCATCCCTTAAACTCCAGTGATGTGGATCGTTAACCTCTACTGGAATATTTCTTTCACCATGCCATTTCATTACCTGCTGATTTTCCATAATAGCATCTTTTAACTTTCTAGGTCCACGCTTATCAAGTTCACTATACCAGAATAGAGGCACTGCACACCAAGCATTTTTTATGGTTCTCTGCAATAAATCTGCAAATTTGAGTATATCCTGAGTACCGCTATAGCAGCGAAGTAGTGGATAGTTACCCCTTTGGGCTGCTTCATATAATCTTGCAAAATCTTCTTCTGTTCTTACGGGAACTCCGCCTGCACCATCCAGTCTATTATCCATCATTTCCTGTCTAAAGAAGTACTCTTGCGCATTTTGGTCTGGAGCTATGGATATAACATCTAGTACCTTAGATTCAGCAATCTTTTCAATTGCCTTAACAGTATCCTCTAAACTGGGTAGTCCTAAATGGTGTCTTAATATTGGATAAGGATATTTAGAATTTATTCTAGATATTAAATCTCTAGGATATTCTTCATCCTGAGTATAATCCTTCCCCTTCAAAAATCCTATAACTTCATCCAAATCCTCATAGCCATAGAAAATCTTATCGAATATATTGGATTCATATGCTACTTTCCCAGTAGGCTCAGTGCCTCCAAATAGCCATGTTATCCCTTCTAGATTTTCCTTCTCTATTTTTTCTTTTAATTCCCCTAATATAGCTTTTAATGGTTCTGGAGTTAGACGATAGCTTAATCCTACAATATCTGGTTTCCTGATTTTTATATTTCTAATAAGCTCATCAACAGATATACCTATTCCCAAAAATTCAGTTTCATATCCTTCATTTTCTGCAAGAGTCAAGAAATTCATTGTACCTGCTACGTGAACGCAATTTCCTATAGTACATGCAAGTATTCTCTTCATGAAGCCACCTCCTCATCACTTTCTGCTGAAATTTTACCAGTTCTTGCAAATTCATGTATCTGTTGTACATTTAAACCTTTTAGTCCTAATCGCTCTGCAGTCCTTCCTTCTTCGTAGAAATCTATGCCTGTAATGAGACCTGCAAGTCTAATAATTGAGTCAATAGCAGGAGTTTCTATATTAAATTCTTTTGCTATGGATGATAGAGGAACCAAACTGCAGGGTACATCTTCATATATATATCTTATATTTAACCCCTTAGGAGCTTTAAGCCCCTTATATCCAGGATTTTTTTGCACAGCTTCATATAAGCTTTCACCTTTTACGTTATAAGAATCCTCTAGCCAATCCTTAGCTGATACTGTATCTACGTTTAGCAGAAAACCTATCTTCATTCTCTCAGCATCCATTTTTTCTAAGAATTTGCCTATGGATGGGGTTATACCTTCAGTATAGTATTCAAAAGGTGCACCCCTTTCAATATGGCCGCAATTTAGAAGGGTTGGTGCGGGATGAAATATAGCTCCATAATTATTTATACTAGTTTCAATAACATTCTTTGCTGGAGCAAATTGAGGATATGCATCATTAAGTACATCAATAACATATTGAGTTTTGATTGCAGGAATAGCAGCTAATTTTACTTCTCTTTTGGACTTGAATATGTGAGCACTTGTTGGAGATGTTTTTCGACATGCATATATGAAAGTCTGGGCTTCCGCTACCACAATATCCTTATCAGTTATCCTCTTGATAGTAGAATAAACCTCTAAAGCTCCACCTGTTCTGCCTGGATTTAATACAATTATCTGTCCATCTTTTAGATAAGGAGCCATCAGCTGGGCAATGTGATAGTGACCAACAGCTGGAATGGTGACCATTATAACATCAACATCTTTTATAGCCAGTTGAATATTATCCGTTACCAGATTTAATCTCCCTTCCCCATTAACTTCTCCAGTAATTTGAATCCTCGGATTTTCTATCAGAGGAACAATATTTTCGAGAGTCCTATTATACAAATTTACACTGTAACCTATTAGAGCTAAATATCCTGCCATAGCTACTCCTCCATTGCCTGCTCCAATAATGGCATAATTTATGTCTCTCTTCATTTTATACCTCCTTTCCCATTATCTTGCTATCTCTAATATAGAAATAAAAAACTATAGAGGGATCTCTCTATAGTCCAAAATATACAAAACCCCTCAATACGCTTACGAGGTTAGCTGACGGGTTAGGGCTAAGGGTTTGCCCCTCCATATACATGGATTCACCCCAAAAAAACGGGTCCCCCGCTTCTCTCAAAAGAGAGAATTCAGCGATAATATTTAATTAATACTCACAAACTTCTATATAAACATTATATGATGTAATTTCATTGGAAAGTCTAAAATTATGCAAGAATAAATTGAAATTAAAATGATTAGATATAACAAGAAGCTTATTTACTAGATGTAAGAATATATACTAACTGTAGTATATAATATACCACAAGTGGTAATCAATTTCAATATCAAATTTTATTTTCAAAAAAAACTTCTATGTAATAAAAATACACCTTTAGAAGTCATATGACTTCTAAAGGTGTATCGGATTATTACCTATACTTATTATGCTGTTACTCCAATTTGTTCTCTGATTATTTCTGCTCCCTTTTCTAGAGCTGCCTTGTTTATTGGAATTAGATGAGCTTTTCTTTCCCCAAATACTTTTGTAAATCCTTCTAATACGGATTCTACTGATACAACCTTAGTAGCCTCTAAATATGCTCCTAGCATAACCATATTAGCAACTCTTGAGTTTCCTAGCTCATCTGCTATTTTATTGCAAGGAACATAGTAAACATCTATATCATCTCTTTCAGACTTTCTGTCTATTAGTGAAGAGTTTATAAATAGCTTTCCGCCTTTAACTACAGAATTCTCAAATTTGTCCAAGGAAGGCTTGTTCATTATAATTGCAGTAGTAGCATCTAGTACAACTGGTGACCCTACAGCATCGCTTGATATAACTACGTTACAATTAGCTGTACCTCCACGCATCTCTGGACCATAAGAAGGTAACCATGATACTTGTTTGCCTTCAATCATGCCTGCATAGGTTAATAATTGACCTATAGCCATTACACCTTGTCCGCCAAATCCTGCTATTATGATTCTCTCTTCCATCTACTCCACCTCCTCAGGTCTTTTGAAGTTTCCTAATGGATAGTATGGTATCATATTTTGCTCTAACCATCTCAATGCTTCTTCTGGTGTATATCCCCAGTTAGTTGGACAAGTGGATAATACTTCTACAATACCAAATCCTTTACCGTCCAATTGAACTTGGAAGCATTCCTTTATAGCTTTCTTAGCTTTTCTAACATGAGCTGGAGTAGTCACTGTAACCCTTTCTACAAATACAGCACCATCTATTGTAGCAAGTAGTTCAGACATTCTTATTGGTTTACCACAGTGTTGTGGATCTCTACCAAATGGTGCAGTTGTAGCTTTTTGACCAACCAAAGTTGTTGGTGCCATCTGACCACCAGTCATACCATATATTGCGTTATTTACAAATATGGTTGATATTTTTTCTCCGCGAAGTGCTGCATGAACGATCTCAGCTGTACCTATGGAGGCTAAATCTCCATCTCCTTGATAAGTGAATACAAAATTATCTGGATGAACTCTCTTAATCCCTGTAGCTACTGCTGGAGCCCTACCATGAGCTGCTTCGTGCATGTCGCAGTTGAAGTATTTATATGCTAATACTGAACATCCTACAGGTGCAACTCCAATAGCTTTATCTAACACTCCTAATTCTTCTAGTACTTCTCCAACCAACCTGTGAATTATACCATGGGTACATCCAGGACAATAGTGAGTTGGTACATCTGTCAATCCTCTAGTCTTTTGAAATACTACTGTCATTAGATTTCACCTCCATAGATTTTCTTTACCTTTTCTATGATCTCATTTGGTGTTGGCACCATTCCTCCCATTCTTCCATGGAAGTATACTGGGAATCTGCCGTTTACTGCTATCTTGACATCATCTACCATTTGACCAGAGTTCATTTCTACTACTAGTACACCTTTACATTTATCGCTTATCTTGTTGAATTCATCATATGGATATGGCCATAGAGTAATTGGTCTTATTAGTCCAACCTTATATCCTTCTTTTTCTAATTGAGCAATAGCAGTTTTTACTATTCTTGCTGTTGTTCCATAAGCAGCTATTACTACATCAGCATCTTCTATGTTATAGGATTCAACCTTTACTTCATTTTCTTTTATCATTTGATATTTAGCTTGAAGACGCTTGTTATGAGCTTCTAGGTCTTCTGGTGATAGGTATAGGGAGTTAATTATATTTGGTTTTCTCTTTCCTTGAGTTCCAGTTGTTGCCCAATCCTTTGGAGGTAGTTCTCTCTTCTTAGGTTTCTTGAACTCAACTGGTTCCATCATCTGTCCAATCATTCCGTCACCTAAAATCATAACTGGATTTCTATATTGATCTGCTATATCGAAACCTTCTATTATTAAGTCAACTAATTCTTGTACATTTGATGGAGCAAGTACTACTAATCTATAGTCTCCATTTCCGCCGCCTCTTGTAGCTTGGAAATAGTCAGTTTGTGATGGTTGAATACTTCCAAGACCAGGACCACCTCTCATGATGTTAACTATCAAACAAGGTAGTTCTGCCCCTGCAATGTAGGAGATACCTTCTTGCTTTAATGATATACCAGGGCTTGATGAAGAAGTCATTACTCTTGCACCTGAACCTGCTGCACCATATACCATGTTTATAGCAGCAATCTCACTTTCTGCTTGTAAGAAAACACCTCCTACTTTTGGTAACTCTCTTGCCATATATTCAGGCAATTCACTCTGTGGAGTTATAGGATAACCGAAGAAATATCTACAACCTGCTTCTATAGCAGCGGCTCCTATAGCTTCATTGCCTTTCATGAGTACTTTAGCCATTAAAAAACCCTCCTTCGTTATTTTATAATCTCTCAACAGTTATAACTACGTCTGGACACATTAGCGCACAGCTTGCACATGCAATACACTTGTCCATATCTGTTACAGTTGCTGGATGATAACCTTTTGCGTTAATCTTGTTGCTGTCTAAAGTTATAATCTTTTGAGGACATACGCTTACACATAGTCCACATCCTTTGCATAGATCTTCTTGGAAAGTAACCTTTCCTCTTATTTTAGGTTTAGCTGTAGCCATAAAACAACCTCCTTATATTTTATTTAAACCATCCAATCTTCCCTCATGAAGAGTTTTATCGGAAAGATTTCACCATTTAAGTTAGATGGTAATTCCCTTGCAACATGCTCTAATGCCACAACATATCTAATGGGGATACCTGTTTTTTCTGATACCTTTTCTGCTAGCTGCTGTCCTTTTAGTATATCCTCTACAGTTGTACTTTTTAGCATATGGGTAGTATTGATTATTCCAGTTGCCTTAGCTCTAGCCATATCTTCTATTTTCCTTAAATATTCTATGGACTTATCTACAGTTTGTGTTTCTGGCCTATTTGCATTTAGTACAAAGAACATATCATAATTTCCTTCAGTGAAATAGCTGTAGTATCTGCCCAATGTTCTAGCACCAGCAGGATCTCCCCCAACATCTATAACTACGTCATAGGACTCATCCTGTAGTGGAGTGTATACATCAGCTGCAATGGCTGGCACATCTAGAGCGATTCCTGAAGTTTGGGAACTACCTATCACTTTAATGCCCATCTTGCTTAATTCATCAGTCTTTTCTCTACTTCTAAAGTATGGATTTACCACATCTAAATCTACTAAAGCAACTTTTTTACCTTCTTCTGCTAACTTTACTGCATAGTTAACACTGAACTCAGTTTTGCCACTTCCATAATGTCCTACAACAACTCTTATTCTCTTATCATTTAAAATCATATAACCACCTGGATTCTATTTGTATTCTTTTGCTTCTTCTTCTCCTCTTAACACTCGCAATGCACCTTCAGCTAGAGCTGTTAATTCATCTTCACCTGGATAAACGTATACATCAGCTATAAAGCTAACCATTTCAGTTATCCAATCAGTAAACATCTTATCATGAGCTATGCCACCAGTTAACAATATTGCATCTACCTTACCCTTTAATGCTGCAGCACAAGCTCCCACTTCTTTTGCTGTTTGATAAGCCATAGCATAGTAGATTAATTTAGCATATTCGTCCCCTTTTTCAATTCTTTCACATACTTCCATGGCACTGTTAGTATTTAAATAGGACACTAATCCGCCTTTCCCAACTAGCTTCTTCTTCATTTCCTCATAGGTGTATTTACCGGAATAACAAAGCTTAACTAGTGCACCTACTGGCAATCCACCAGACCTTTCAGGTGAGAAAGGACCATCTCCATCTAGACCATTAGCAACTTCAATAACTCTTCCCTTTTGATGTGCACCTACAGTAATTCCTCCACCTAGGTGTACAACAATTAAGTTCATATCTTCATAGTTCTTACCTTGAGATTTAGCATGTCTTCTGGCAACGGCCTTTTGGTTTAAGGCATGGAATATGCTAACTCTTTCTATATCTTTAAGACCTGAAATTCTCGCTACATCACTTAGCTCGTCTACTACTACAGGGTCTACTATGTAAGCATCTACCCCTATCATCTTAGCTATTCCATAAGCCAATATGCCGCCTAGATTTGAGGCATGCTCTCCTCTTTCGGATAATCTTAAATCCTCTAGCATCTTTTCATTTACTTTATATGTTCCACCTTCAATTGGCTTTAATAGTCCACCACGTCCAACTATTGCAGAAAAAGAATTAATGTCTATATTTCTTTCCTTTAAAGAGTTCAAAATGATATTTAGTCTGAACTCATATTGGTCGCTTACTCTCTCATATTGAGATAGCTCTTCAACAGAATGTCTTAAAGTTTCGCTAAATTCCATCTCTTCATCTTTGAATACTGCAATCTTTGTGGAAGTAGATCCTGGATTAATTACTAGCAACCTATATTTATTTTCCATGAATGTATCCTCCCTTACTTAGAACTTAATAAAACTGCTAACACTATAGAATATAATTTTGATTCTTCATTATCTGCTCTTGAAGTCAATACTATTGGCGCTTTAGCTCCTAGTATTATTCCAGCATTTTTAGCTCTAGCAAAATAAGTTAAGGACTTGTATAACACATTTCCTGCTTCTATATATGGTACCAATAGTATATCTGCATCCCCTGCTACTTCTGATGTTATGCCTTTAGTTTTTGCTGCTTCTTTAGATATTGCATTGTCAAGGGCAAAAGGTCCATCAACAATGCATCCAGTAATTTCTCCTCTTCTGTTCATCTCAGCTAATTCTTGTGCATGAATTGTTGCTTCCATCTTTGGGGAAACCTTTTCCTTGGCTGCAATAACAGCAACTTTAGGATTTTCTATTCCTAGTGAATGAGCTAATTCTACTGCATTGTTTATTATTTCCTTCTTTTGATTTAAATCAGGACTAATATTCATAGCAGCATCTGTTACCAAGAAAACTTTGTGGTATGTCTCTACATCAAATACTGCCACATGGCTTATAAGCTTTTCAGTTCTAAGACCTATTTCCTTGTCCAATACTTGCTTCATAATAATAGAAGTATCAATTAGGCCTTTCATTAAAATATCAGCCTTACCAGTGCTAACTAATTCTGTAGCCTTTCTTGAAGCTAATACTCCATCCTTTTCGTCAATAATCTCTACACCAGATAGTTCAAAGCCAATTTCTTCAGCAATCTTCTCAATTTTAATCTTGTCCCCTACTAGAATAGGTTCGACTATGTTTAAATCCTTAGCTGCTTTAACTGCACTTAGAACCTCTTTATCTTCTGCAACAGCTACAGAAAGTTTCTTTGGTCCCTTTCCTTGGGCAGAACTAAGTAAGTCATTAAAAGATTTTCCCATCTTATCGTTGCCTCCTTTTACATATTAAAATACTTTTACCAACTAGAAATCTACAATGCTACTTAGTTTAACGTTTTCATCATGTCACCACTAAGCTGTACTGTGACATCAGCTTTTAGCTGACTATTTCCCTTTTAATTTATAGCTATCTATCATATCAAGAGGGAATAGGGGCTGATTTTTCACATCCCTATCCCCTTTTCTCTTTAGGTTTTAGTATTTTCTTAGCCTGATTTCAAATCTTTCCGGTGATAAGCTTATGACTGTAAAGTTCTCTTCTTGAACCTTAATAGTAACAAAATGGCTTCCTTCTCTTAAACCTGCCAAGTTCATCTGCATTTTAATGTCTTCCTTTTTTAAGGATTCAACTATAGATCCATATCCTTGAATAGTCAATGAAAATGGGGAATTCAAATCCTCTTCATTTATAGAAAGATCTGGGGCTAAGTTTAATACTTCAACATCTTTGAGAGTTAATTCAAATGTCCTCTTTACTATTTCTTCAACATTTAAAGTTGCTGTAACTTCCTGATCAGGTTTAAGCAAACTAACTCCCTCTGGTATTACCAGCTCTACTGGCATACTCTTGTTTTTCATCAATTCCCTTATATCTATAGGCAATGTGGAAATTGATTCAACTCTATCTAATACTTCTTTTTTACCAACAATATCAATATAGCTAGGATTTAGTTTAAGGTCCACTATTTCATAGCCATCTGGTAACTGATTTACAGTTTCCATTTCTATAGGAACTCTCTTAACTCTAAAAACTGGAATTGTTACGTCCACAGAATTTTGTTTTGTAGATATTCCTCTCACATCATTGCCTTCATCATCAACTAGTTTGACAGGTACAGTTACGTTGATATCCTCATCAGTAATATTTGAAACATCTACAGTAGCAACAACTTTTGATAATGACTTAAGCCAAGTACTAGGCCCTTCTACAACTACTGATTGAGGCTTCACAGTTGGAGTCCCAAGTACATATCCTTCAGGTAATTTTCCTATAGTTTCCACTGTTACAGGCCTTTCTCTACCAACAATTTTATCAAATTTAAAAAGAATTTCCTTAGGAGCATAATCCTTAAGGGTAACACCAACTGGAACTTGTACATATATCGGAACTTTAACCTCTCCAGTACCATATCCGCTTAAATCTACTTGAACTATGATATCTTCAGCTGATACCCTTATGATATCAGATCTTCTTCCAGATATGGTCACTTTTATATCAATATTATCTATATTCTCAGGTTCTAATATCACTATGCCTTCTCTTTCAAGGGAAGCCTCGTTTAAAATATTTACTTTTACATTTCTAAATTCTTCTGTCATTACAGGATTTACTTCACTCATAACATAGCTCCACAATACAATGGCTATAATTAGAGCAAAGACTTTTAAAGTCCAATCATTCTTCTCTTTGCCCATTTCTTGCCCTCCATCTTGAAATAAATGATGGCTGCTGCTCCTTAGGTTTGTACATATCTATTAGAATCTGCTTTAATGTTTTGGTATCCAAATATCTAGCCAGACTACCTCTTTCAGCCATAGAAATGGAGCCGGTTTCTTCTGAAACTACAATAACTAAACAATCGGATCTTTCTGAAATGCCCAAGGCTGCTCTATGTCTTGTACCTAAATCCTTACTTAGAGATGTATTATCAGTTAAAGGAAGGAAACAACCTGCAGCTTTTATCTTATCGTCTTTTATGATAACAGCACCGTCGTGAAGAGGTGTATTTGGTATGAATATGTTGATAAGCAAATCACTTGTAACCTTACCATCTATCCTTGTCCCAGTCTCTGCCACTTCATTCAATCCTGTTTCTCTTTCAATAACAATTAAGGCTCCAATTTTCTGTCTAGAAAGAGATGCAACTGCATCCACTATCTCATCAAAGACTTCATTTAAACTTTCTCTCTTTATTTCCATAAAGGATTTTGTGAAAAATCGACTTCTTCCTATATATTCTAAGCCCCTTCTCAACTCTGGTTGAAAAACTATTAAAATAGCAATAAGGCCTACTGTCATAGTAGTATCCAATATCCAATTTAGGGTATATAACTCAAGCCACTCACTGATCTTTGTTAAAGCGAATAGCATAAATATGCCTTTTATCAATTGTTCTGCTCTAGTCTCTCTAATCAACATCAGTATCTTATAAAAAGCCATAGCTACTATTAAAATATCAAATATATCCCTAATTCTAATATTCAAAAACAAATCCTTTAAATATTGCAAGGCTTACCCACCTTTTTTTTACAATACTAACCTATTTAAACCTATAATTAGACAATACTTTCGCTAATTACTATTATATATTAATTATATTACAATTTAAACTGTATTTTAGTTAAAAGGAAATAATAGTATTATTGTAAATAAAGCGAATATTCTGACATAACTTCCATAGTGGTTTCATAGGATTCTTTTATCCTACTTCTTTCTATTGAATCCAAATCTGACAATAGTTCATCATTATTCAAAAAGTCCTTAATAGGTATTATTTCAAATTTTACCTTATTATTTTTTTCATATTTTCTAACCCAAGTTGGTAGGTATTCTATGTCTATTATGTTTGTATCGCCATTATTTAGGTCTTTCTCCACATGTATCTTCACCATTATTCCATCTTCCGTATATTTGTTTCCCATAGTAGCCTTTCTCTGATTGGATATAAAATTGCCCATAGAGTAAATGATGAAATTATTTTTTCCTTCATGTTCTATTATCTCACTTTTTTGTATTACATGGGGATGACTACCAAATACTATATTGGCTCCCCATTCTACCATTTTTCTGCCTAATTCCAATTGATACTCACTTGGGCTTCTTTGATATTCATTTCCCCAATGGATTATCACAGAGATTAAATCAACTCCCCTTGCTTTTGCTTCCAATATCTCATTCTTTATCCTGTCTTCATCAATTTCGCTGACCATATAGGACCTTTCCTCTTCAGTTAAAAATCCTTCTAATCCATTGTATCCATAACAGTAGGATAGAAAAGCTATCTTTATTCCATTGACTTCTTCTATCAATATATGATCTTCTTCTCGAGACTTATAAGTACCAATTTTTTTCATGCCATAGCTTTCAATATTATCAATGGTATTTATAAGCCCTTGTTTCCCCTGGTCCAAAGCATGATTGTTGTTAGTATTCAATATATCAAATCCTGTATTTTTTAGAGCAGCAATGGTTTCCACTGGGGAATTAAACATAGGATACCCTGATACGCCTTTTTCACCGCCATAGACAACGGTTTCAAAATTAGCTATAGCCAAATCTGCTGATTCAACATGCTCCTTTACATATTTAAATACATCTGTAAAATCATAAGTTTGAGTATCAGATCGATAAGCAGCCCTTATTTGAGATGTATGGAACATAACGTCGCCCACAGCCAATATGGTTGCACTTGTCTTTTTTTCCTCTACTATCTCATCATCAACATGTTCATCCGGTATTTGCATCTCACTGCCATTGTCTCGGTTTATAATGTCTGTCCAATTATCATTCAAAGAAACAAATGCCAATAAGCCGGCTAAAACTAACAGAAAAACTAATAGTACTTTTTTCATAGGCACACCTTCCTTATTATAACCTTATAATGAAATTCTATTATTTTATGCGTGTTCTGTCTACCAACAAAAATATTAATTTTCTCTATTTATATCCAGTTTTCTGTTTTTTGAGTCATAAATAAACTTATTTAACTTTCTTTGGTTTATCCACCAAATGTATATTACATAGGGTACGAACAATACGCTTAACTGAGGTATGCCTGATGATAGTATGAAATTAAATCCACCATGAAGCAATATTGGCATGTAAAGGGACCTTATCAGGTTAACTCTCTTGTCGTGCTCATCTGTATTGAATTTAGCTAAGGATAAATAATATCCCATTGTTATGGCAAAAACAGCATGAGCTGGTACTGAAAATATACCTCTATACAAGCCAACATGGGGGTTGTTTGCATATCTAAAAACTACATACACAATGTTCTCAACAGTTGCAAATCCCATTGATGCAAACACGCTGTATATTATTCCATCCAATCGTTCATCAAAATATTTAGTTTTGTAAGGAACTTGCAACACTATTAACCTTTTAAAATACTCTTCTGTTAAGCCTGCAACTATAAAGGATGTATAAAAAGCGTATAATAATTCTGTTCTGAAGAATACATTTATCCGTAACAGAAACTCTTCAACTATTATAATTGGAATTACTGATAAAGCTCCTAAAACATACGTTAGTACAAGTATTTTAAAAGGTTCTCTATCATATCTATCACTTAAATACAAACCTAAAATTATCACTATTGCTGGAGTTATAGCTATTATGAACAATCTTGTATCCAAAATATCTCCTCCCAATATTAAAAAGTATTTAACATTATTATTAGTAATAGGAAAAAAATAATCCAAGGGATTAATTAGAAAACCTAAAATAAAAAAGGCCTTTTATTATTTTGGCCTTTTGAAAAACATCTTATAATATCTTATAATATTTTTCACCAGCTATTCTTTAAAGTCACTTTTTATTAACTCCACTAATGCTTTAATTGCTTCTTCCTCATCATTGCCTTCAGCCTTTATCAATATTTTATCTCCCTTTACAGCCCCCATGCTGAGTATCCCCATAATGCTCTTTCCATCATATTCCTTACCATCTTTAACAATTGTTATTTCTGATTTGAAACTGGATGCCTTATTTACAAACAAACTAGCAGCTCTGGCATGCAGCCCTGTTTCATTAGCCAATTCTACTTCTTCTTTTATCACAAAATTACTCCTCCTTATTATAGTTTATGGCTTTTTCATAAGTGTTTTTTAAATTATAATGTTAAGCCCTGGCAATGAAGTTGGATACTGATTGAAAATGTTTTCATAACAAAATAAGGTGCTAATTAGCACCTTATTAATATTCTTTAAATAATTCCTTTTTAGCATTGCATAGTGGACACTTCTCTTCTTCTCCTGTTAAGCTTATATAGCCACATATTGGACAGAGATATATCTTTTCAGCATCCAAATCCTTACCGCTATCTACAGCTTCTTTAGCCTTAGAAAATAGCTCTGCATGAACCTTTTCAGCTTCAACTGCATATTTCATAGCAGTAACAGCTTCCTTTTCCCCTTGCATTTCAGCAACAGCTATATATGCAGGATACATTTGAGTATATTCAAAAGTCTCTCCAGCAATAGCCCCTGCTAAGTTTTCTGATGTAGTGCCATATCCAAATTCCCCACCTGAGGTTACATTAAAACCTCCAATTTCATCTCTTAAAGCTTTAAAATGATATGTAGCATGTACTTGTTCTGCATCGGAAGTAGCTGCAAATAGCCTTGCTACTGTTGGAAATCCATCCTTTTCAGCTTTTTCCCCCCATATTCTGTACCTCATATGAGCTTGGCTTTCTCCTCCAAAGGCTGACCTTAGGTTCTCAGCTGTCATCTTATTCATGTATATTCCCCCTTTTATTATTAGACATTTTAAAATATATATTCATAGTATTATCTAATTAAATTATATCATATTAAATCCAAAAAAAGTCATAAATTATTAAAAATAATAACTAATATCTGTTTATGTCTATAAAACATATGATAATATGTAGATAAATATAAATCATTTCTGTTTTTAAAGGAGGATAAAATGAACAAGTCAATAGTTGGTAGGTTGGCAATTATTTTAGGCAGCTTAGTTCTATCCTTAGAATTATATGGATTGAAAATTATACAAGGTTTGGAAATGCAGAAAGGCTCATGGCGTACTTATGCAATAGATTATATAAGTGAATTTCCAGTTGTTTTCGGGCTGTGTATAGCTATAGCTGTCATCATTTATGGAATTATTCTGACGGTTGGTACTGATAAGATGAAAAAATACTTTAAGTACTAAGATAACATCTATACCATATAAAATAACAAGAAGGGACCTGTTATATATGGATCCCTTCTATCCCCTATTGCTAATAATACTTTTTCCTATCCATTTCTTCCTGTACTATTCTTAGGGCCTCTCCAAATCTTTGGAAGTGAACGATTTCTCTTTCCCTTAAAAATCTTAAGGCATCTTTTACACCTGGATCATCACTTACATTTATCAACCATTCATAGGTGGCCCTTGCTTTCTGCTCTGCTGCCATATTTTCATGAAGGTCTGCTATTGGATCCCCCTTTGAGTTGATAAAAGCTGCTGTCCAAGGTACTCCTGAGGCATCATGGGGAAATGGGCTTTTCCCATGATTTACATAGTGGGCTTCAAAAGGAGTTCCTTTTATTTGATCTATAGGCGCATCTTTTACCAATTTCCAAACGATTGTGCCGATTATCTCCCAATGGGCCAGCTCTTCAGTACCTATGTCTGTTAGTAAAGCTTTAGCTTGATTAGTAGGCATAGTCCATCTCTGGGTTAAGTAACGGATGCCTGCTGATAATTCTCCATCTGCCCCGCCAAATTGCTCTATGATCATCTGGGCTAAAGCAGGATTAGTAGTATATACTTTAACTGGGTATTGTAACTTCTTTTCATATATCCACATGTTATTTCCCTCCTACATTATATATCAAACTCAATTTCCCATGGCCATGGTCCATTTATATATGCCCAAGGGCATCCACTCATCTGATCATTTCTAATAGGTCCATACTTAGCGTGATACATTGAAATCAACTCATGATATTTTTGGGAGTAGTCATTGTGCAAGCGTAAAGCTTTATCATCATAGGGATGAGTATCTAAATACAAAGCTGTCTCAACTAGTGCAAAACTGTATTCCATTATTTCCTTTAATAACATCTTTTGCTCTCTATCCATAATATTCGCCCTCCTCTAACATCTTTTTACCTTCATCATAGGGCATATATAATTCTGGAAATAGAGTTCCTTTTTCAAGAGCTTCTGATGGGGTAAATACTTGATGAAGTCTTTGAAAAGGAACATAAGCTCTAGCTAATAACATGTTTCTGTTTCTTTCATAATAGTCTCTATTCATACCTATCCCCCTAATCCTGTAGATATTCTTACACTACATATTACGTAAAATAGGGGTTTTTGTTACAAACAAAAAAGGTTGAAATGAAATCATTTCAACCTTTATTCTAAAGCTCATTATGTTGTTGGCGCCAATTTCTTGTCTAAAATCTCCTTGGCTCTATGGCAAGCCACATAGTGTCCATTTAACACTTCTACGAAGTCTGGTTCTTTCTCCTTACATATTTTTGTAGCATATGGGCATCTTTCAGCAAACCTACAGTTATCTTCTGGATCTATTGGACTTGGAACGTCTCCTTCAAGTATAATTCTGTGTCTGCTCCTTTGTATTTCTGGATCTGGTATAGGTATAGCTGACAATAGGGCTTGGGTATAAGGGTGTATTGGATTTTCATATAGCTCTTCCGACTTGGCTAATTCCATCATGTGCCCAAGATACATAACTCCTACCCTATCAGAAATATACCTAACCATGGACAAATCGTGAGCGATAAACAAGTAGGTAAGACCCATTTCTTTCTGCAATTCTTTCAATAAATTAACAACTTGAGCTTGAATCGATACGTCTAATGCGGATATAGGCTCATCGCAAACGATAAACTTTGGTCTTAAAGCAAGAGCTCTCGCTATACCAATTCTTTGACGTTGCCCTCCAGAAAACTCATGAGGGAAACGGCTAGCATGTTCTTCATTTAGTCCTACTAGTTTCAATAATTCAATTACTCTATTATGACGTTCCTCTTCGCTTTTACATGCTTTGTGTATATCTAAGGGTTCTGCAATAATATCCTCTACAGTCATCCTTGGGTTTAAGGATGCATATGGATCTTGGAATATCATCTGAAAGTCTCTTCTAATCTCCTGCATCTCATGGCGGGATAGCTTATAAATATTTTTCCCATTAAATATGACTTCTCCACCTGTTGGTTCATAAAGTCTAATAATAGTTCTACCTGCTGTTGATTTTCCACATCCAGATTCTCCTACTAATCCAAAGGTCTCACCAGGATATATATCAAAGCTTATTCCATCTACTGCCTTTAACGTCTTTCCTTTGCCTACGTCAAAATACTTCTTAACATTTCTAACTGAAATTAAAGGTTCTGTCACTATTTTTCACTCCCTTCTGCCACAGCTGCTGCCATTGGATGATTTAACCAACAACAACTATAATGAGTATTAGTATGATATTCTCTATCTGGCATATGATCTTTACAAATAACCATCGCTTCATCACATCTATCGTAGAAGGGGCATCCCTTAGGAGGTTTATATAAATCAGGAGGTGTTCCTGGAATAGAATGAAGTGTTTCAGATCTACTCATGTCCAAGCGTGGAACACTTCCCAAGAGTTTTCTAGTATAAGGATGTTTTGGATTATTAAATATCTCGTAAACTGTACCTTCTTCCATAAGCTGTCCGCCATACATAACAATTACTCTATCACACATATCTGCAACTACACCTAAATCGTGGGTTATTAAAATAATGGAAGTGCCTAATTTTTCCTGTATGCTTTTCATAAGATCCAATATTTGAGCTTGTACAGTTACATCCAAAGCTGTAGTAGGTTCATCAGCAATTAACAATTTAGGATTTGATACCATAGCAAGTGCAATCATAACTCTCTGACGCATACCACCTGAAAATTCATGAGGATATTGCTTTATTCTCTTCTCAGGTTGTGGAACAGATACTAAATTTAACATTTCGATGGCTTTTTCTTCTGCTTCTTTTGCGCTAAGTTTTTGATGCTTTACTAATCCTTCAACTATCTGTTTTCCAATTCTCATAGTAGGGTTTAACGATGTCATAGGATCTTGAAAAATCATTGAGATCTTATTCCCACGGATAGCTTGCATTTCCTTTTCGCTTTTCTTAACTATATCTTCACCTTCAAATAAGATTTGTCCTCTTTTATAAAAAGCAGGTGGCATAGGAAGAAGTTGCATAATAGAGCTTGCTGTTACGCTCTTCCCACAGCCCGATTCTCCTACTAATGCTACAGTTTCTCCTTTATTTACATGAAAGCTAACACCACGTACAGCTTCAACTTCTCCAAAATAGGTTTTAAAAGATACTGCTAAATCTTTTACTTCCAATAGTTTTTCCATACTTCCACCTCTTTCTACTTACGTAATCTTGGATCTAAAGCATCTCTTAAACCATCGCCTAATACATTAAAGGAAAACATTATTAGGGAAATTACAAAAGCTGGTATTGCAATTTGATAGAAAAGACCTATAGGCATAACAGCTAGTCCGTCATTAGCCAATGTTCCTAAACTTGGGGTTGGTGGCTGTAAGCCTAATCCCATAAAGCTCAATGTAGCTTCTGCAAATATGGCTCTTGGAATAGTCAAGGTTACATTTACTAATATAGGTCCTAAAGTGTTTGGTATAATATGCTTTCTCAATATCCACCATTTGGAAGCTCCTAAAGATTCTGAAGCTAAAGCATACTCAGATTCCTTAAGTTGAAGTACTTGTCCTCTAACTAAGTTTGCCATTGGTACCCAGTCAGTTATTGTCATAGCAAGTATAAGAACAGCCATAGAAGTTCCTGAACCAGAAGTTGAAAATACTACTGATATCAATACAACTACAAGCATATATGGGATGCTATATATAACCTCTGCTATACGCATCATGATTGCGTCCACTTTACGAGAAGCCATCCCTGCAACTCCACCATATACAACACCAATACCGAAGTCTACTAATGCTGCTGCAATTCCTATAAACAAGGAATATCTAGTACCTAACCAAACTCTACTGAATAAGTCCCTTCCTAATTCGTCTGTACCAAACCAATACTCGTTATTTGGCTTAACATTAATATTAGTATAGCTTTGCTCATTATAACCATACTTGCTTATTGATGGGCCTATTGCAGACATAACACCCATTAAGATAAGCATAATAAGTCCAAACATAGCCAATTTATTCTGCTTTAACCTGCGCCATACATCGGCCCAGTACTTAATAGTAGGACGTCTTATCTGCTCAGCGTTACGATTATCCTTTGGAGCCTTTTTAAACATGTCCTTAGTGTATACCGTTTGTTCCATCCTTAACGTCCCTCCTTAGTAAGTCTAATTCGTGGGTCGATCAATGTATAAGCTATATCTACTAATAGCATCATAGCCACCAATACCATAGCATAGAATACTGTTACACCCATAATTAGAGTATAATCTCTGTTAAATACAGATGTTGTAAAGAACATTCCTAGCCCAGGTATTCCAAATATCTTTTCAATAACAAAGCTACCTGCTACTAGATTAGAAATAGTAGTTCCTAACATGGATACAATTGGTAAAATAGCATTTCTAACGGCGTGTTTCATAATTACTGCTGCTTTTGAAATTCCCTTAGATTTTGCTGTCTTTATATAGTCTTGTCCTAACACCTCAAGCATACTAGATCTCATAAGCCTTGCAAATTGAGCTAAAGGCATGAATGCTAATGCAAAAGATGGTAGTAAGGTATGTCTCCATTCTCCCCATCCACCTATAGGTAACCATTCTATGTTTTTAGCAACAAATTGGATTAAAAAAGAACCCATTACAAAGCTAGGAACAGATACTCCTATAATAGAGATGATCATTGAAATATAATCGGGAGTTTTGTTTTGATACAAAGCTGCAATAGCTCCTAAGGCAGGACCAAGAATTAGAGCCATAAAAATAGCTTGAAGACCTAAGGTTGCAGATACAGGAAAACCTCTTCCTATCATTTGATTTACAGTTTCAGTGTTCGACTTCATAGATCGACCAAAGTTGAATCTAGCAATATTTTTTAAATACATCATGTATTGTTCGCTATAAGGCTTGTCTAGACCGTACTCTCTCAATAAGTTCTGATATACTGCCTCTGGTATTTTCTTTGTATCATTAGCAAATGGATCGCCAGGTACAGAGTGCATTAATATAAATGTAACGGTTATAACAGCCCATATAGTGACGATAGCCAGTGCAAGTCTCTTTAAAACGTACTTAGCCATGATACATCCCCTTCTCTATAATGTTATAGGAAACCAAGTGGCTTACGCCACCTGATTTCCTTACTTTACTATTAAAACTTAATCAACTTCATTAGTCAGTTATTTCAGCATAAGTTATAATTGGATATCTTACAGGAACTTTTATTACACCTTTAACATTTGTTTTAACTGTATATGGTTGAGTATAGAAGTATACTGGAATAACTGGCATATCTTCAATAAGCATCTTTTCTGCATCTTTCATAGCTTTCATACGAGTAGCTTGATCATTGGATTTCTTAGCTGTTTCTATTAATTTATCATATTCTGGATTGTTATATTTTACGTCATTAAATTCGCTCTTTGACCACCATAAGTCTAAGAATGTTATAGGATCCATAAAGTCTCCTATCCAACCAGCTCTTGAAATATGGTAATCTCCTGCTTTTTCTCTATCTAGTTTTACTTTGAACTCAACATTTTCAAGACCTATTTCAATTCCTAAATTATTTCTCCACATTTCTTGTGCAGCTTGAGCTATCTTTTTATGAGATTCTGATGTATTGAATAGAAGAACAAATTTCTGTTTATTGAAATCTTCAACAGTCATACCTTCTTCTTTCAAGCCTTCTTCAAATAGCTTCTTAGCTTCTTCTGGATCATATTTGAATAAATCTCCTTGTACTTCTCTAAAGTCTTTACCATTTTCATCTTGCAATCCTGGAGAAACTACGCCATAAGCAGGAATCTGTCCACCTTGAGTTATCTTTTCAGTTATTACTTCACGATCTAATGCCATAGATAGAGCTTTTCTTACTTTTACATTGTTAAATGGTTTGAACTTTGGATTTACATTGTAGTAGTAGGTTCCAACTTGGAAACCAATATTTAATTGAGGGTCATTTTGTGCTCTAAGCTGAGCAACTACTGATGTTGGAACATCAACAAGGATATCGTATTCTCCACCTTCATATTTTTGCCATGCAGTATTTTGATCTTCTATAATATCGAAATCGATACCATCTAACTTAATCTTATCTGCATTATAGTAGTTTGTATTCTTTTCTAATACTATTTGGTCATTGTGTTTCCATTCAACTAGCTTGAATGGTCCATTTGAAACATAAGTTGATGGATCCTTTGCCCAATCTGGATTGGATTCTACAACATTCTTGTTTACTGGGAAGTAAGTATAGAATGCTGTAAGTTCAAGGAAGTAAGCTGTTGGATTTTCAAGAGTTACTTCAAGAGTCTTGTCATCTAAAGCTTTAACTCCAACATCGTCAGCTGAACCTTCTTCAGTATTGAAAGCTTCTGCTCCCTTAATAGGATAAAGTATGCTTGCATAGTATGAAGCAGTTTTTGGATCTAGAACTCTCTTCCAAGAATACTCGAAGTCATGAGCTGTAACTGGATCGCCATTTGTCCATTTTGCGTCTTCACGGATATAGAATTTATATGTTAGTCCATCTTCTGATACTTCGTACTTTTCAGCCATACCTTCAACTAATTCACCTTTTTCGTTAAAGGTCATTAGCCCTTCAAATACGTTTTCCAATACCCATGACTCATGAGTACCTTGTGCTAAGGCAGGGTCTAATGAGCCAGGTTCACTACTATTATTAGTTCTCAAAATCTTCTTAGCTCCAGTGCCGCCATTTTGAGTTTCGTCGCCTGTTTCATCATCTGTTTTGTCAGCTGGTGATGAGCATCCAGTAAATACCATTACTAATACTAGTAAAATGCTCATCAACACTACAAGCTTTTTGTTCATAAAATTACCCCCTTATGTTGTTTTTTGTTTTAATTATAAATTTATTTATTTTTTAAAGTGTACTACATTTGAAATAAAATTGCAAGATTAATCTATTATAGAATAATTAATAATAATAACACTATTCTCACAATATGGTCTACACTATACTTGCTAATTAGAAATATAGTATGCTAGTAATCTTATTTACTTTATACAAACTTATACCACATATAAATTATAAGATAATTTATTAATAAAATTCAATATATTTATGAAAATTGCAAATTGATTTCATAAGAAACATTATTTCTGAAAACAATTGACTTTGTTTCAAATATTCAATAAATACTCATCATCCTGTAAAAAAATTAGCTATTCAATCCACCTTTGCAAAAATTTACATAGTTTATCTTTCTTCTTTTTACACATAATAGTACTACAATTCCAAAATAAAAATATTTTCTATTGAAAGGAGGAAATAGGATGGCAAGAAACACTGGTTCAAATAAAATCTTGGTGCCTGAAGCTCGCCAAGCATTAGATCAAATGAAACTAGAAATAGCTTCTGAACTTGGATTAGCTAACTACAATACTATAGACAAAGGAAATCTACCATCAAGACAAAATGGATATGTTGGTGGATATATGACAAAGAGACTAGTTGAAATGGCACAACAAAGCATGGGAGGAAGAACAACTAGATAATAGTCTCAATGAAAAAGCAGGTGTTATGCCTGCTTTTTTTCAGTCCATAAGAACTATCCCCAATTTCTCATATATCTCATGAGTTATGGTATCTGTTAAAGGCACATTATTTTCTCTCAAAAAATCGATTAATGCTTTCTTCATTCCCTCACCATATATTCCATCTATGGCTCCATCGTAATATCCTTTTATTTTTAATCTCTTCTGTACTTCTGCCACATCTGCACCCCTATCTCCAGGCTTTAAATTTCTAAGTCCATATCCAAAAGGTCCGTAATGAATATCATTAACAATAGTTACTGTCGTATTGTAATCTACCATATCATAAAGCTCTTCCACGTCCTTGTTCCTCATTCTAACACATCCTGCTGAAGCATTAAATCCTATACTTCCCGGCTTATTTGTCCCGTGGATACCATACTTTCCCCAAGGAACATCCAATCCCAACCACCTTGAACCAAATCCCCCACCCCACCTAGCTTTTTCCACTATTCTAAAAGTCCCTAAAGGAGTTGGACTGTTTTCTTTACCTGTAGCAACTACATAAGTTTTTATGATTTCCCCAGTATTTCTATCTATAACTGATAACCGTTTTTTGTCCACTTCAATTAATATAGCTAAATTGTTTTGTTTTTCTAAATATGTACCGGTTTTTTCATAATCTATATTTCTTTTTATAAAGAAAACATGAATATAATTTCCTATCACTATAACGATAAGCACTAATATGAATAACAACAGAATAAGTTTAAACCTTGTACTCAACACACCACCCCCTTATTGCCACTATAACTACTAATTAAAATTTATACAATACCTTATTTCTATATGCTTATAACTATATATATTTTTTTGAATGCATTATTATTAATTAAGCGTCATTTATCTCCTATTTCATCAATAGAAGATAAATGACGCTTGGCAACATTAAACTTTCTATTTAAATTGACTACTCAAAAAGGATGTAAATTATTATTCAGGATTATACGGTTGATATACTTCATATATTGAAATATTTTCATTACACAGCATCTTTATAATGACAGGTACTTGTTGAATAGTTATATTGAGCTCCACACCGTTATACTTAAAAACTATGTCATTCATGTCAATAAACTTGCAGTTATGTAACACTCTTATTAATCTATCGCTTACTTCATTAGTATTTATTCCACCAATAGCGAAAAAGATTTTACGTTTTTTATTAGAAGTATCCTGTGAATCCAAACGACTTATCAACAGTGGCCTGTTCATATCACTCGCCTCACCAACGTTTTTATAATATTTTTTACAACAACTTATCTGAGAATACTATTAAACTAGTAGAAAATTGATAATTAAACCTAATATAATTAGGGTATTATAACATCTGTAATTCACTCCTCTCTTGTTTATAACAATAAAAAATAGCGGATCATTAAAGACCTTTTTACTTTATATTTTTAATACCCAAATAAAAAGAAATAATCATTCTTTTATGATACATTTTTTATATAAGTTTACTATGGTAAAAAAAGCACAATTGTATATATGAAAAATTTTTATATTAAAATTAATTCAAATAAAGTATTTACCAACATGGAGGCTGAAATGGAAAAATATATAGAAGAGCTATCAAAATGCATTCTTTTTAAGGGAGTAGAAAAGGAAGATATTATAAGTATATTAGGCAAAATTTCATACAGAATTGAAAAATACAAAAAAGGACAGGTGATAGCTATAGAAGGAGATGACTGTCACAGCCTTGGAATCATTCTTAAAGGCAGGGTAGAAATTCAAAAGATATTCCCTTCTGGGCAGGTAACTACTATTAACAATTTTAAGGCAGGCAATATATTTGGTGAATCTTTAGTATTTACAGATAGACATACTTATCCCGCTACCATCACAGCAATGGAAGATGCTGAAATAATGTTTATTAGGAAAGAAGATATAGTTAAACTTTGCATGCTAAATGCTGAAATACTGACAAATTTTGTTACTGTTCTATCTAGGAGAATACTGATGCTAAATGAGAGATTATCTAATCTGTCTCAGGATACTATCAGAAAAAAAATTGCCAGCTTTTTGCTTTCAGAATATAGAAAACAAAAAAGTACCACAATCCTTTTACCATATACCAGAAAGAAAATGGCAGAACTGTTAAATGTACCAAGACCTTCCCTATCCAGAGAGCTTATAAAAATGAAAGAAGAAGGTCTATTGGATTTTAATAAAAATGAAATATATATTTTAGACATTGATCTATTAGAGGAAACAATGCTTGAATAAAATAAATAATTAATAATTTGATTTTTATATTTATCCCAATTATAATAGAATTAGCTGAAAATTTCGAAAGGAGGTCGTGCTAATGATTAATTTGCTAATCACAATCAAATCTAAAGATAATTTCATAGAATCAATAGCACGACCTATGGCTAATTGTTGATAATAGTTGTTAAGTTATAGGCCATAGGCGTGCTTGCCTATGGTTTTAGATTGTAAACAAAAAATATTTATTATATTTTATAGATTCCCAAAACCATAGGATAATGAATTTTTCATAACCTATGGTTTTTTTTGCATAAAAATGGAGGTGTCATATGAGAGAAATAAAGACATTGCTTAAATACATGAAAGGAAACAAAACAATTTACTTAATGGGAATAATATTTGTAATCTTTTCTGAACTTTTTACAGTATTATCTCCTCTTGTTATAAGAACTGCTATTGATTTCATTATTGGTGATGAAGAAATAAATTCACACCTAATAGCAAATATAATAGATCTTCTTGGAGGAAAGGATTTTTTGAGAAAGAACCTTTGGATAATAGGAATTATTTTAATAGCTGCAGCTACACTAAGAGGAGCTTTTATGTTCTTAAAAAGCTATCTATCTAGTAAATCCGCTGAAAACACCATTAAATCCCTTAGAGATACGGTATATGATCATATTCAAAGGCTACCTTACAAATACCATGTAAAAGCTGACACTGGAGAACTGGTGCAAAGATGTACTTCGGATATAGAGACCATAAGGCGTTTTCTAGCAATCCAGCTTGTTGAAGTATCTGGTTCTATTTTCATGATATCCTTTGTTCTGTTCGTTATGTTCAGATTAAATGTTAAATTGACCTTAATTTCTATGGTTACTCTACCTATACTCTTCTCATTTGCATACGTATTCTTTACAAAAGTTCAGAAAACATTTGAAGAAGTGGATGAAGCCGAAGCAACTATTTCAACCGTTCTTCAAGAGAACTTAACAGGCATCCGTGTAGTTAAAGCTTTTGCTAGGCAAAAATATGAAATCTTAAAGTTTGATGAAAAAAATAAAGATTATGCCGATAAAGCCTATACTCTAATGAAAATTCTTGCCACATATTGGGGTTGTGCCGACTTTATCTGTTATATTCAAATAGGTTTATTGCTGCTATTTGGAAGTATTTGGACCATTGAAGGTCAGATAACAATAGGTACTTTTGTTGCCTTTATAACCTATATTAACATGCTAATTTGGCCTACAAGGCAGTTAGGAAGAACCCTTACTGATATGGGAAAAGCTGCGGTAAGTGTGAGGCGTATTAACGAAATCTTAGATGAACCAATAGAGATACTTGAAGAAAATCATTTAAAGCCAGAAATCAAAGGAAACATATCCTTCGAACACGTTTATTTTGAATATGAAAAAAACAAACCTGTATTAAAGGATATAACCTTCACTGTAAAAGCAGGAGATACTGTTGCCATAATTGGTCCTACTGGTTCTGGTAAAAGTTCTTTAATTCATCTATTGGCAAGACTATATGAGTATACAAAAGGGTCTATTAAGATTGATGGAATAGAACTGAAAAACATTGATAAAGCTTGGATTAGGAAAAATGTAGGTATTGTACAACAGGAACCTTTCTTATTCGCCAAAACTATTAGAGAAAATATTAAGCTAGCTAATCCAAAGATTGATGATGAAAGGATGTACGAATCTGCTAAAATTGCCAATATCCATAAGGATATTATTAGCTTTGATAAAGGATACGATACTTATGTAGGCGAAAGAGGTGTATCCCTTTCAGGAGGTCAAAAACAGAGGATGACCATAGCAAGAACTATAATAAACCAATGCCCAATAGTCATATTCGATGATTCCCTATCAGCAGTAGATACCGAAACAGACCTTTCCATAAGAAAGGAATTAAAGAAGAGAAAAAACAAATCCACTACAATTATCATATCCCACAGAATATCTACAGTATCTGAAGCAGATTTAATCATTGTATTGGATAAAGGAAGAATAGTTCAGATGGGAAATCATGAGTCTCTATTAAAAGAAGAAGGCCTTTACAAGCGAATTTACCAAATACAAAACACAATAGATGATATATAGCTGAGGTGATATACATGGATGACTACAAACCCAATATAAATGTTTGGAAGGAATTTTTTAATCTGATTGTATCACAGAGAAAGCTGTTTATAATGCTCCTAATACTAAATATTGTAATAGGAATTCTAGATTCGGTTTTTCCTTTATTTACTCAATATACTATAGATAACTTTATCGTCACTAGATCTTTAAATGGATTAAAGAAATTCTTACTTATATTCTCCATTATTACTGTTGTTCAATCCATCAATATCTATCTATTTGTCGCTCTTAATGGCAAAATGGAAACTATCATATCCTACACAGTAAGAAAGAGAGCTTTTGAAAATTTACAGCTTCAATCCTTATCCTTCTACGACAAAAAGGCAGTAGGATGGTTAATGGCAAGGCTTACTTCAGATATAAACAGGATTAGCGAAATAATATCGTGGGGTTTCGGAGATTTTTCTTGGGGCATCGCTATGATGATTTCAGTAGCTATTTCCATGTTGTTGTTGAATTTTAAACTAGCTTTAGTAACACTTACTGTGGTTCCTATTTTGGCTATAGTAAGCACCTACTTTCAAAAAAGGATTTTGAATGCCCAAAGAAAAGTAAGAAAAATAAATTCACACATAACTGCCCAATACAATGAAGGCATATCAGGGGCTAAAACTACAAAAGTTCTTTCAAGAGAGAGTATTAATCTATTAGAGTTTAGTTCCCTTACTGAAAGCATGAAAGCTGAATCAATTAAAGCTGCCTTCATATCTTCCCTCTATATACCAATAGTCATAGTTCTGGGAAGTATAGGAACGGCCTTAGTTATGGCTTATGGTGGAATAATGGTAACTACAAAAGCTATATCCTATGGAACCATAGCTGCCTTTATATCCTATTCAATGCAATTCTTTGAACCTATAAGACAGATAGCTGGTATTTTAGCAGAATTTCAATCTGCCAAAGCTTCGGCTGAAAGAGTTTTTTCACTCATAAAAGAAGTACCTAACATAATTGATAGGCAGGAAGTAGTTGAAAAATACGGAGACTTCTTTAATCCAAAAAAAGATAAATGGCCCAGAATAGAAGGAAAAGTAGAATTTAGAAATGTATCCTTTGCTTATGAGGATGGCAATATGGTCCTTGAAGATTTCAACTTAACAGTGGAGCCAGGGGAAACTATAGCATTAGTAGGAGAAACGGGATCTGGTAAAAGCACTATTGTAAACTTACTATGTAGATTTTATGAACCTACTAAAGGTGAAATACTAATAGATGGAATAAACTACAAGAATATGCCTCAAGTATGGATTCATGAAAATTTAGGCTATGTGTTGCAAAATCCCCACCTATTTAGCGGAACCATTAAGGATAATATTAAATATGGAAATTTAGATGCCACAGATGAAGAAATAGTAGAGGCTTGTAAGCTTGTAAATTGCCACGATTTTATTATGAAAATGGAAAAAGGCTATGATACGGAAATATCACAAGGAGGAAATTTATTGTCTACAGGACAAAAACAATTAATTTCCTTAGCCAGAGCAATTGTCAGAAAGCCAAAGATATTCGTATTAGATGAAGCAACATCTTCTATAGATACAGAAACTGAGAGCATAATACAGAAGGCCATAGATAGGGTATTAAAAGGTAAAACCAGCTTTGTAATAGCTCATAGACTATCTACAATAAGGAATGCAGATAGAATTCTGGTAATTAAAGATGGAAAAATCGTAGAAGAAGGTAAACATGAGGATCTAATTAGAAAAAAGGGATACTATTATAGGCTATACACTAATCAGTATATTGAAGAGAAAAGCAGAGAAATTTTAAACAAGCAATAAGGCTTTTAACATATGTAAGAATAGCTTCCCAAGCTAAATAAGGGAAGCTTTTTTATCATAATCAATTCATCAACATTTCTTCTATCTGATGCCTCATATTGACTTCATAGTTCTTATCGTGATTATAAATAAGATAATTATCCATAACTTCCACTACTCTAGAAGGCTTATCTGATAGTATTACTATTCTATCTGCTAATTCCATTGCTTCTCCAATATCATGGGTTACTATAATGCAAGTTCTTTTTTCCACTGATTGAAGCTTTTCAAAAAAATCTCTAACTATGCGTTTGTTGTTTACATCCAACGATTTAAAAGGTTCATCCATTATAAGCACCTGGGAAGGATATATAAAAGCTCTTAATATGCTTATCCTCTGCTTCATTCCTCCGCTTAAGCTATTAGGATAATAGTTTTTATACTCCAGAAGATTAACAGATTTCAAATAGCTGTCTATGGTTTCCTCAATAGCCTTTTTATCCATTTTTCCTTTTAATACAAACCTTAAATTATCCTTTACGCTTTTCCACTTTATGAGTCTATCCTCTTGAAAAACAAAGCTTATACTTGCATCTTTAAACCCTATTACCTGGCCTGAATCCTTATCAAGTATTCCACCTATTATATTCAACAAAGTGCTCTTTCCACAGCCAGAAGGCCCTAGTATGCAAGTAACCTTATTTTCAGGAAAATCAATGCTTATATTATCCAATACTTTTAAGTCAGCATAGCTCTTACATACATCTATGACTTTATACATCTCTTATCACTTCCATCTATCCATTTTTATGAAATACATTAATGATTCCACAATATAGGCAAGGACTTTAGAAATAAACAATATGATTATTATCCATGCAAAAACCCCTGAAGTATTTAAATACATCTTTTGTATTTGCAAATTGCTTCCTATAGCATATTTAGGCTGAGATAAAGCTTCTCCTGCTATTACCATTTTTAGATTTGTAGACAGTGCAGTAATAAAAACCATACTTAAATTAATTAGGATACTCGGAATATATATATCCTTGATTATAGTCCATCTGTTTATTCTGTACAGCTTACACATCTCCAGTATCTTCTTATCCACATTTAATATGCCCTTTTGTACAGTTTCATATAGTATTGGAAATACCATAATAAAACCTACAAACATTGGTACTACTTCATTATGCAACCATATAAGAGCCAAAATTATTATGGCCATTGTTGGAACTGAACTCAAAAAGTTCAATACTGGTATCATCAAGTTATAACATAATTTAGAAATACTTGATAATATTCCCAGCAATACAGCTAAAAATAGGGATGCCAAAAAGCCTATTAGACTTCTTATGAGAGATGAAACAACAATGCTTATAAAATCTGAAGATGTAACTATCTCTAATAGGCTTTCTAATGTACTTTTAACTGTAGGAAGTATTACTTCATTGTCTATTATTTCTGATAAAACTATCCAGCTCCCTAACAAAATAAATTTTGAAAGGATAGAAAGCTTCTTATCTTTCAAAGTAAAATTCTTCATCAGGAAGCTTTCCTCCTATAACATCTGGAGCAAAATTCAATAACACATTATAATAAACCTCATATTCCTTTTTCATATCTTCCACATACAATGGTCCCATGTTCATCCTCTCAATACCATTTACAACCATATCCTTCGTAATACCATACTCTAATTTTTCTGCGTATTCCCCTAGCTTTTCTGGATTTTCTTTAGCCCACTGTAAATTTTCTGAATAAACTTGGATGAACTTATCGACAAATTCTTTATGATCTTCTAATAAATCTGATTTTATGATCAAACTAGCTTGAGGATAGCCTTGTTCTATTCCTGTTATTTTACTCCACTCTTCATTAAAATCGAATACAACCTTTGCATTATCCTTTTTCATCATTATGTTAGTTACTGCTGGCTCTGATAAAACTGCTAAATTAGTTTTCCCGCTGATAAATGCTGGACCCACTTCACTGGCAGCATTTAAATAAGTAATTGATACATCTTTATCTGGATCAATACCATTTTCCTTCAATACATACTTAAATACTAAATCTGGTGTTAGATTTTTCCCAAAGGAGTAAACTTCTTTTCCCTTTAAACTATCAAATGAATCTATCTCCTCTGTACTCATCATATAAAGAGTTCCCCATACAGATGTACCAACTAGCTTATAAGGGATCTCTTTATTATAGGCTTGAGCCGCTAAGTTGGAAGGTACTATAGCTATATCTGCCTCTCCTTTTAATATCTTGGATGCTAGTAGATCTGGCGTGCTTTGGATTTCATATTCAATTTCCATATTTTCATCTATAATAGGATTTTCATAAGCAAACTTTGCTACTGTCAAAGCTGGAACTCCGTTAGGGAAGCAGAACTTAACAACCTTTTTTTCCTCTATTTGTTCTTCAGTACCATTCTCTTCTGTTTCTACATTGCTTCCATCAGGCTTTCCTTTAGAGCATGCAACAGTAAATATTAAGAGCAAGGATAAAAGTATAATTAGCATTCTTTTCATATAAAATTACCTCCTAATATTTTCATGCCTCTAAGCATGATTTCACACTTAGAGGCATGTTTGATCCTTCATACTATTCATAAGCTAACTTTTTGCCATATTTATGAGACTCTTCTCCTTTTTCATATAATGGCCATTCTCTTTGATCAGTATTCTGCTGCAAAATCAGTATCAAAGATATAATCAAAACCAATCCTTCTAAGTGCTGCTACTAATCTTTTAACTGTAGCAAATTCTCTGCTGATTCCTAAACTTTCTCCCCAAGCTGCTCTTACTGCAGGAGCTATTTGAACTACAGTTATCATTTCTTCGTCAGCCAAAGCATCCAATACTTTTTGTGTATCATCTCTTTCTCTTAAAGCTCCAACAGGACAGTGGGTTATACATTGACCACAAAGGGCACAGTCAGATTCCTCAATCCTTCTATTTAATGATACGTCTACAGTAGTTCTTGACCCAGTATTGGCAACATTCCATATGTGCATATCTTGTATTTTATCGCACACTTGTACACATCTCATACATTTTATACACTTTTCATAGTTTCTCACTAATGGAAATCCTTCTGTCCAATCTGCTCTTGGTAAATCTATGTCGTAAGGAATATCAAGTATGCCTAAATCGTTGGCTATTCTCTGTAAGCTACAGTTTCCACTTCTTACACATGTAGCACATCTAGCATCATGTTGAGATAAAATCAACTCCACATTGGTCCTTCTTGCCTCGCGTACTTTAGGACTATTAGTGTATATTACCATTCCTTCTTCTACCACATTATTACAAGCCGTTACCAATCTGTTAATCCCCTCGATTTCCACTACACAAACTCTACAAGCGCCAATTTCATTCAAATCCTTTAAATAACACAGATGAGGTATTAGTATGTTATTCATTTTAGCAGCATCTAGAATAGTTGTTCCTTCTGGAACTTGAACTTTCATATTATCTATGATCAAGTTTACCATTTTTCGACTCTACCCCCTTTGAATATGCCAAATCCGAAATGATCACATCTTAGGCATCGGCGGGATTCTTGGTCTGCTTCTTGGCGAGTCATTCCAATTTCTATTAAGTCGAAATCCTTAACCCTGTTATATGAATCTCTTTCTCTCAAATTAACCCTTCCACAAGGCAATCTATCTGATAAGCGTGGATTTGGAATTTTAACGCCAGTGGTTATTATATGATTGTATCCTAAGTACTCATCTATGTTAGCAGCTGCTACTTTCCCTGCAGCTATAGCGCGGATTACTGTAGCAGGACCTGATACGCAATCTCCTCCTGAGAAAACACCTGGTATACCCCTAATAGCAGTTGTATCAAGAGCATCTATTACTCCTTTAGTTACAGGTATACCTTCTTTTTCGAATTCTCTGGACTCTATACCCTGTCCTATAGCACTTACTACTATATCGCATTCTATCCTTTCTATATCCTTATTGGCTCTTATGGGCTTTGGTCTTCCTCCTTGTATTGGTCCTACAATTTGTGATTGTACCCATAATGCTTTGACATGGTTATTTTCATCTTTTTCAACTTTTACTGGAGTATATAAATCAAGTACTTCTACTCCCTCAGCAATAGCACCTTCTACTTCTTCTACCATAGCAGGCATATCTACCTTACGTCTACGATATACTATAGTAACCTTTTCTGCTCCTAAACGTACAGCTGAACGGGCTACGTCTATAGCAACGTTTCCACCACCTACTACAGCTACTTTTTTACCTCTAAAGTCTGGATATTCTTCATCTCCAATTTGCCTTAATATCTCAACAGCTGAAGTAACTCCTTCTGCGTCTTGGCCTTCAATATCCATCATCTTTCCAGCATGGGCTTCAATGGCTATATAAATTGCATCGAATTTATCCTTCAATTCATCTATTGTTATATCCTTACCAACTGTAATTTCAGTGTGAACTTTAACCCCTGTAGAAAGAATAGTATTTATCTCCCTATCGAGTATTTCCCTTGGAAGCCTGTAATTTGGAATTCCGTATCGTAACATTCCTCCAAGTTTCTTTCTCTGTTCAAATATTTCCACATCATGTCCCATAATTGATAGATAATAAGCTGCACTTAAACCACTTGGTCCTCCACCTATTATTGCTACTTTCTTTCCAGTAGAGTCGATTTTTTCTTCAGGTGGAACATCTCCTGCATTATCTACTGCAAATCTCTTCAACCCTCTTATATTTATAGCATTATCTATCATGTTCCTTCTACACCTGTTCTCACATGGATGCTCACAAACATAAGCACATACTGCTGGCAATGGGTTATCCTTCCTTATGAGTTTAACTGCATCTTCATACCTACCTTCTGAAATCAAAGCTATATAGCCAGGTATATCCACTCCTGCTGGGCAAAGAGATACACAAGGAACTGGTTGGTATAGCTCAAAGGTACACCTATGGCGCAATATATGTTCCTCATAGTCATCTCTAAACCCATCTATACCCTTTAAAACCATATTGGCTGCTTCATATCCTATCGCACAGTCTGCAGTATAATATATGGTTTTAGCAGTTTTTTCAATTAGATCTATTGTTTCCAAAGTTGCCTTTCCATCTAATACATCTTCCAATAGATTTTGTAATTGTCCTAATCCTATTCTACAAGGAACACACTTACCACAAGTTTGTGCATGACACATTTTTAAAAAAGAGGAAGCTAAATCAATAGGACATAAGCCTAATGGACTAGCATATACCCGCCTCTCTAAATCCTAAAAAGTGTTTCGACGGTTGCCTGACTTCTGTCCTTTGTGATAATACTGAGTCTACTCATATTCTTTATACTCCTTTCTTTTTAATGTGATTGGGGAGCATTGAGTAAAAGTAATTAATGCATAAATGAAAACGTTAAAATATTAACAATTAATTGCATACTGCTACAGCTGTAGCAATATAATAAATAGAGTAAAAATGGGCATATCATGCGACTATGTAAATATTGGATGCGAAAGCACTAAGCATATTTTTAGGTTATTTTTTTGTTATATCCCTAACTATGTTATATCATAAGTCAATTTATTATCAATCTTTTATGTTAAATTATATGCAGATTCATTATAAAGTACTATTGGATTGGTAAATTTTCCTTAAAAATAATAGAAAATTTTTCTTTTGTGCCTCAAAATGTATGCTTGTTATATGTTATAGTAAAAGCCTTGAATGGCTATTTTAACAATAGATTCATTCAAGGCTTTCGCAAATGATATTTACATTAAGAAAATTGCTACTATAGTGGTAACTACTAATCCAATTACAACAGGTTTAAAGTTTCTACTAGTCAATTCAAAAGGATTAACTTTACAAATCGCAGCAGCTGGTATTACAGCCCAGGGGATTAAAGTTCCTCCTCCTACCCAAATGGCTGCAATTTGACCTAAGGCAGTTAGTGTGGCTGTTCCTTTGCCTATAGCAATGGAAAATAACCTAGCTACAGAACCTGCTAAAGAAATACCTGAAAATCCTGATCCATCTAAGCCTGTAATAGCTCCTACTGATGTCAGTGTTATAGAAGCCACCACTTCATTCACTGGCACTACATTGGCTAATGCAAGACCTAAATCGTTAACTATATCATGGGATCCAACGGGTAAATAATCTCCTATAACACTTGTAAAGCCCTCTCCTCCAAGATAGAAGAATGCAGCTATAGGAATTATTGGGCCAAAGATTTGGAATCCAAATTTTAATCCTTCTACTAAATGGGAGGTTATCTGTTCTAATGCTTTATTCCTATAAGTTGATATGGATACTAGTATCAATATCACTACTGCTGTTCCACCAATTAACGCAGTTGCATCTCCTCCTTGTAATTTGGCTATTAGCATTATAACTACGTCTATTAAAAATAGTAGAGGAATCAACATTGAAAACATCTTTTTAGTGTTTTCATTTAATGCTTTAAAATCTTGGTCTTCCTTTTCTATAGCACCTATATTTTCTAACTTTTCAACTTTAAGCTTACCAGCTTTTATATCTCTCATCAGGAATATAAAAGCAGTAACTGTTGTAACTACACCCATAACTGCTACTAAAGGTATACTTGCAGATATAACTTCCCCTACAGATATACCTGCAGCATCTCCTGTCAGCTTGGGAGCCCCTTGGATTATAAAATCTCCTGACAAAGCAATACCATGACCAAACAAATTCATAGCCATGGCTACACCTATTGCTGGCAATCCTACATCTAAGGCTACAGGTAGCATAACAGCTCCAATCAATGCTACTGCAGGTGAAGGCCAGAAGAACCATGAAATTATCATCATCAATATACCTGTAATCCAGTAGGCCAATGTTGGAGTTTTAATAAGCTTTGCAAAAGGGGAGATCATCATCTGGCTTATCCCTGTTTTTCTAAGAATTGAGCTCATCCCAACTATAATTGATATTATCAATATGGTTCCTAATAGCTCTACTATTGCATATATGAAGCTGTTGAATATTGTCATTACTGAAGCATATAAAGAATTGGTGGCAATAATAGAAAGGGTGAATATGCCTAATATACATATAAGGGTAGTATCCCGTTTAGCTACCATGAACCCAAGTATCAACAATGTAAAAGTCAAATACACCCAATGGAGTCCAGTTAATTCTATTGCCATTAGATTACCTCCTCGCATAAATTCTTTATATACTCAAATTATGCAAGAAGATAATATTGGTTAAATATTTTTGTTAAGATTCCCTTTTATTTAAAAAATAAAGGTTCTATAATAAATGTTGGGGTGGAAAATAATTTACCCTAACATTTAT
>JAAROH010007742.1_pt1 | contig 40689 bp, 38 predicted proteins | sample 7248631 | NCBI WGS metagenome assembly JAAROH01 (sample SAMN09772309, study PRJNA484901) | compost metagenome | isolation source: Vermicomposting unit | place: India | reverse complement strand
CAGCGCCGATGGTAGTGAAGGCCTTGCCTTTGCGAGAGTAGGACGTTGCCGGGCAAATTGAAGGAGCTGATGATAAAGTTTATATTGAACTATATCATCAGCTCTTTTTTGTTATATGGTCAGAATATAGTTGGTACATTTTTAAGTGATACACAGTTTGCTAAACATCTCTTAATATAGTATGGATGTAAAAATGTAATTAGAATGGAATTAGGAATTAAATTTCTTAAAGAATTTCAATAATTTCCACCTAAACGAGAATATTTTTTTGAGGGAATCAGCAATAGACAATCTTTTAGAATGTAATAATTTCGTTCCATCATCTATATAAGCTTTAAAAAAATGAATCTTTTTACCGGTTCAGCCAGTATATATATTATTGTTATTATTAAGGAGGAAAAATAAATGAGTATTTTGACAAGATTTAAAGATATTATGGCCAGTAATATAAATGCGTTGTTAGATAAAGCGGAGGATCCCGAAAAGATGATTGATCAATATTTGAGAAATTTGAATCGTGACCTTGGCAATGTGAAAGCTGAGACTGCATCGGTTATGGCTGAAGAGCAAAGGGCAAAACGAGTATTGGCGGAGTGTAAAAGCGATATCGAGAAAATGGAAAAGTATGCAATTAAAGCGTTAGAAGCAGGTAATGAAGATGATGCAAGAAAGTTCCTTGAAAGAAAGACGCAATTGGCCGAAAAACAAACAGCATTCCAATCGGCTTACAATTTGGCTGCATCTAATGCAAGTCAAATGAGACAAATGCATGATAAACTCGTTTCAGACATCAATGAATTAGAAGCAAAAAGAAGCATGTTAAAGGCAAAATGGTCAGTTGCCAAAACACAACAACGACTAAACCAAATCGGTTCGTCGGTCACAGATGCGAACAATACATCATCTGCGTTTGGCAGGATGGAAGATAAAATCAATCGTGCCCTAGATGAAGCAAATGCAATGGCCGAACTAAACAAGAAACCGGAAGACGATCTGGATGAGCTTGCGGATAAATATGAGCAAAAAACGAGTGTAGATGATGAACTCGCTGCACTAAAGGCAAAGTTAAAACAAGATGAATAACAAATTGGCATGTTATTATTAAGGGTGTCATAATATAGAAAATTTATAACGACTCATATTGTATAAAGCTGCAGCAATTAAGTAAACTGCTGCGGCTTTATTAAGTTTATGTGTTGGTTACAGTCAGGAGTGAGAAACATGGTCATTCATTATAAATGCCCGAACTGTGGCGATGATATGTCGTTTGATAGTGAGTCAGGAAAATTAACCTGCCTTTCTTGCGGCAGACAGGATGCGATAGAAAATTTTTCTGATGAATTTATTACGACAACTTTTGAAGAAAATGAAACAAAAGAATATCATTGTGAAAATTGTGGGGCAGTTTTATTAACCGATACTGATACCGTTGCGACCACATGCAGCTTTTGCGGGGCCGGCGTGGTTATTGCGGAACGGGTTTCAGGAACATTGGCACCTTCATTAGTCATCCCCTTTTCTATTAACAAAGTCGAGGCAGTCGCAGCTTTTAAAAAGTGGTGTAAAAATGGATTAGTGACACCAAATGATTTTATGACGGCTGACCGGATCAAAAAATTGACCGGGATGTATGTACCGTTTTGGATGTATGATTTAAATAGTCGTGTCCGTGTTTCCGGTAGTGGAACAAAGGTACGTGAATATACGAGTGGTGATTATATTTATACAGAGACAAGCTATTATCGCGTCTTTCGTGATATTAACCTCGACTATATGAAAGTCCCTGTTGATGCTTCTGAGAAAATGGAAGATGGGTTAATGGATAAATTAGAGCCTTACAAGTATGATCAGTTGAAAACATTTAAAACACCTTATTTGGCCGGTTATCTAGCGGAAAAATATAATTACGATGATAAGGCATTACTTCCCCGGGCGAAAACAAAGATTCAAAGTTTTATTGATTCGTATATTCATTCCACCGTATCCGGGTATGCAACGTTTATTCCTGAGCAAAAGGAAATTGAAATCAAAAAAATGAAAAGTTATTATGTGCTGCTTCCGATTTGGATGGTGACCTATCATTACAGGGGGAAAGATTATATTTTTGCAATGAACGGGCAAACAGGGAAAGTGGTCGGAAAACCGCCAATTAGTCGTGCCAAAGTAGCAGGTTGGTTTGGTGGTATTGCTGCGATCACATTACTTATCTTTAGACTTGTCACCTTTTTCATGGGAGGCGGTCTAATATGAAGAAAAACTTGTTCCTGTTTGCGTTGTTCTTTCTTCTCTCATTCATGGTGGGGGGAAATCATGCTTTTGCTATCAGTCAAAAAATCTATGATCAGGCCGGCCTGTTAACCGATCGGGAAGTGACAAAACTGGAGACTTTAGCAACACAGGTTGGTGAGAAATGGGACACTGATATTTTAATTGTAACTGTCAATGACCCGAATATTGATGTGAAGCAGTATACGGAAGATTTTTACGATGAAAAAATAGACGAACAAGGTTTAGATAAATGGAATGTGGCCATGTTGACAGTAGATATGAACAACAGGGAAGTTTATTTGGCCGGATTTTATAAAGGTAAACTATATTTGAATGATAGTCGATTGGATAACATTCGTGAACAAATTTCTCCTGCGTTGACTGCCGGAAATTACGAACAGGCTTTTGAACAATTTATCGCACTTGTTGATGACTATATGGCTGGCGAACCGGCTAATCTATTTCTCCAATGGTGGTTCCAGATTATTATTGCCATTATCATAGGCGGTGTGATTACAGGGACGTTCGTCTATAACAGTGGCGGGCGAGTAACGACGAATAATCGAACATATTTAAACACGAATACGTCACACATTCTGGCAAAAAGAGATGATTATATCCGAACAGTTGTGACAAAAACAAGAAAACCGTCGCAAAATTCTAGTGGCGGTGGCATAACGGGTGGTGGACATTCCCATAGCGGTAGTCGCGGCAGTTTTTAATATCGTCAGCTGAAAGAATAGGTCAATTTTAGGAAAGAAAGGATTTGATGAAATGGCATTTTTCAAAAACCAATTTGCCAATGTTGTAGAATGGGAAGAATTTCGCGATGATATGATTTTTTGGAAATGGAGCAACCGTGAAATTAAGAAAGGCAGTAAATTAATTATTCGTCCGGGTCAGGATGCAATTTTCTTATATAATGGAAAAATTGAAGGGATTTTTAAAGATGAAGGTGATTACAATATCGAATCGGAAATTATCCCGTTTCTTTCAACTTTGAAAGGGTTCAAGTTTGGCTTTAACAGCGGAATGCGTATCGAAGTTCTTTTTGTTAATACGAAAGAATTTACGGTAAAATGGGGAACGAAAAACGCCATCAATATTCCAACACCGGGTATGCCGGGGGGAATGCCGATCCGCGCGAATGGTACGTTCCAATTTAAAGTCAATGATTATGTTGCTCTGATTGATAAAATTGCCGGGGTGAAAAGCAGTTATTTTGTTGAAGACGTGAAAATTCGGATTACCGCAATCCTGGATCAGCTTTTGATGCGATGGATTTCTAAAGAAGGAAAAGATATGTTCAACTTGCAAGCCAATGCCCATGAAATCGCCAAGGGAATTAAAGAAGATTTGGATATGGAAGTTATTGATGACGGTTTGACCATTACCGGCTTTACGATTATGAGTTTTAATTATCCGAAAGAAATCCAAGATATGATTAACAAAAACGCATCTTTTGGCATGGTTGGTGATATGAAGAAATACCAGCAAGTATCGATACTTGACGGGATGTCGTCTGGCAAAACGAGTGGTGGTGGCGCGGCATCGGACGTAGCCGGAATGATGATGGGTATGAATATGGCTAAAGAAATGATAAAAAATATGGAGGGAGACGAGAAAGACGGAGCAAAATCTGTCGAACAAACGCCCCCGCCAACTGACACAGCAAAGAAAGTAAACTTTTGTCCAAATTGCGGCGAGAAAAATACCGGAACGAAATTTTGCCCGAATTGCGGTTATAAATTAGCGTAATAAAGAAAACTCGGTGATCGCCGAGTTTTCCTTTTACGTTTGCTTCCTATGTAAATAGCAATCTTGATATCCTCACCGTATACATTTAAATACAAATTTTGATAATCCCATCATATAATGTCGCTATAATCGGATTACCCACGGTTTGCGTCACGGATTTCACTAGTTAAAGTAAAAAATTATAAATATAGAGAAGGATTTTTCTTGTGAGTAGCGAATATTTATTATGAGCGGTTTTTTATTTTCGTTTTGGTCTATGGAACACAACCTTGAAAAGACAAGGGAATATTCTTCTTCTATAACGATCAGTATGAATCAATTGAAAGAAACTGGAGATATTACATGAAGTCCAAAATAAAATGGGTGGTAGGACTCACCCTTCCGTAAGCAATTTTATCAAGATATGCTTCATCACACACCAAATTTGGACAGTAAGCCAATTCCGGGAGAAAGAGGTTTCTTTGATTGGGTATATTTAAGCTTATTTGAATCGACACCGAATAGTCGGGTTCTTTGGGGTGGATTTCTAAAATATCCGATCTCACAAAATATATTAGAAGATTTCAAAACATTGTCTGAAGAGGAACTTTTAAATCATTACTTCCGCCATAATGGTGAGTGGATGGATTTGAAGAGAAGCTTAATTAAAAAAATGAAGTTGCAAATTGAGGAATCTGAACAGATTAAAGGAGAAAAACCTTTTGCGACAAAGAAGACGCAATCGGAAGCAGAAGTATATCAGTATGCGTTGCTGCCGGCAGTCTATTTTTCGCTTTTTTATGAAAATGAATACGAAAAGGTCATGCATGATGCAATGCCTAGTGAATATTATAAAGCGACACAATACAATAGCGGATCTTTTTGTTCCGGTTTTGCTTGTTATGTGGATAGCGATTCAAAATATTCCGGGCATCACGGTGATTGGGGGGATTCCGGCGGTTCGGGTGACTCTGGTGGTTCCAGTTGCTCCAGCTGTGGTGGCGGATGTAGCAGTTAAAACAGTAATTGAGAGGATATTTTTTTTAAATTAGGCAAATGGGTTAAAGAAGACTCGGGCATCCAGGCCTTTAGGAAACCAAAGAGCCGTAGTCAGCGAAAAAGCATTTTCGCTTGCGAGGTAATGCTACCGAAGTCTCTCTAGTCACCGAAAAATAGAAAATTTTCCGGCTGCAATGTATTCCCGCGAAGCTTTCCATGTGCACTTACGCATTAGGAAAGTAGAAATTGAAAAATTTTCACTTTCCTATTAGCTAAATACAGCCGAAACCTCATAGGCTCGGCTTCTTTGTTATTTTTACCACACGTTTTGTAACATTTCAAAAGCTTAGACAGAACGCTCAACAAATCGGGCTTCTTTGTCAAGGCAAGTCGCCACTGTTGATTGAAAAACATGGCAGTAAAGATTTAGTACGCAACAATCTACTGGAGATTGATATTCAAATTACTGAACTTGGTTAAATTCCATTTGATCTCGGCTGGTTTTGTCCCAACAATGAGACGACCGTTTCGAAAAACATGAGTGCAGGGAGGGTGTTTCGCTATTAGGTCAGTCGCATCTTGGGCAGGAAAAACGATAAAGTTTGCACAATTCCCGATCTTGATTCCATAATCTTTCATTCCGAATGCCTTTGCTCCATTATTGGTTATCATTTTGATTAATTGTACAGCCTGTTCGCTTCCGGTCATATGGGCTAAGTGTGCGCCCATATATACAGCTTGTAATAGATTTCCATCTCCATATGGATAAAAAGGGGAACGGATATCGTCATGTGCGATACATACATTTACTCCCGAATCACTTAATTCTTTTATACGTGTAATCCCTCTGCCTTTTGGAAAAATATCGAATCTTCCCTGCATAGCGACATTGATTAACGGACAGGACACTATAGTCAATTTGGCTTCCTTTACTAATGAAATAACTTTTGAAGCATAAGCACTAGAATAATAGGAGAGGGCAATGGCGTGACTGGCGGTTACTCTTTCTATCATCTTTTCCTTTATTGTTAAATCGGCAATGACTTCAAGATATCGGGAATGGCCATCGTCAACTTCATCAGAAAAAATGTGAACGAATACACCATATTTTTTAGCCAAATGAAAACAGAATTCTAAAGAAGCAATCCCACTTTCTCTTGTCCGTTCGAGATGGGGAACGGCACTAACTGCATCGGCACCTAACTGAATTGCCTTTTCCATTCTTACTAGATTTTCCGGACATCCCATTAACCCATCCTGAGGGAAAGCGATTATTTGCATTTCAATCAGATCATGAAATTTTTCTCGTAATTGAAAGGCCGCATGTAAGGCAGTGAGATTTGGATCGGATATATCAACAGCTGTCCGAATAAAGAGAACGCCATGTTGAATTAATAATTGTAACATCTCTGTACCTCGTTCTATCACGTCCTCAATAGTAAGCTGTTTTTTTCTCTCTTGCCATAAACGGATTCCTTCTAGTAAGGTTCCTGATAAATTCTGGCTTGATCTTGCAGTAAAGGCAGTATCGAGATGGGTATGCATTTCAACAAAAGGAGGAAGGACGAGACCGCCATTGCCATTCCAAGTATTCCGTCCCTGAATAGGTTCCTTAGTAATCGATGAAAACTTACCATTTTTTACACCGATATTCACGGGTTGGTCATTTTCTAAAAGCTTTACATTTTGTATAACGGCATCATACACAATATCCATCCTTTCATATTATAAGAGTATGGCTACATAATTGTGATTTTTTGCTAGATAAGTAGTGTAATGATTAGCACCCAAAAAGGTTTTATGGAAAGAATTGCGCCAAATATAGTATTAACAAGTATTATCAAGACACAATATATTGTTATTTGAGCGTGAATGTTTTTGAAAAATGGGCTTTTTGGGTGATAACCAACTAAGATATAATCCGAAATTTTCTGGACATAAACACATCTAGTTCATGTTAATAGTATACAATTTCACTGCCAGTCGGAATTTTTCCAGGGTTTAAGAGAGAATAAGGGTCATTTTTTTGTTTTTCTTTAACAATATTGTTAATTCTTATATTATATCCTCCAAAGCCAAGCAAGTATGTGTGAGGGTTGTTGATCTCTACACCTTGTGCAATAAAAAAGTTAATTATTTCATTGAGTCGTTTTTCCGACTGATAATGAATTATTGGAAGAGAAGATGGAGTAACTTCACCATTGGTTTTAATATATTCAAAGTGAAACAGAACCTCATCTCCAAACTTGTTACGAATCGCATCTATCTGTTCAAAAATCCGCTCTTTTTGAAAATTTGCCTGTAAATAAGTGATATTGTTATCTCCAAGTTTATGTGCCCATAATGTACTGTGATTCCAAGTAAAATCAGATACTTTTATTCCTTTTTGATATTTAGCGGCCAAAATGGAAAATCCAATTTCTCCTTTATATTTGTGGACGATCTTTTGTAACTCCTCCTTATGCTTTTCAGCAATTTCAAGCATGGCAATCGATTTGTCGTTTGGAAGAAATTTTAATATTGATTGAAAATGTACAGGAATTGGCCATTCACAGACGGATATCAAACGCTTGATGATGGATTCGTCGTGAGCAAGTTCATCACAAAACAGAAGTGCGGACTGAAAAGAATCAAAATAAACAATATGTTGTTCCCATTCTGTTTTTGGTTCGATAAATAACGAGACTTCCATCACAATTCCAGCTGTACCGTAATTATGAATATACGGTTCCAGTTCCGGACCGGATACATGAATTAGTTTCGGTTCTTCCTCCACGGTCATGATGGTCATAGATTCTATGTTTTGATCCCATAAATTGCCCCAGCGAATGGACCCGATTCCACCTGACCCGCCACAGACAAATCCACCAACAGTTGATTTTAAATATGTGCTGGGAAAAATCCGTAATTCTCTTCCTTTCGTTCGTAAATATTTTTCTAATACCCCAAGCTTTACACCGGCTTGAACGCGGACAGATTGATCATTGACCTCTAAAATTTGATTCAACTTTGTCATATCCAATACAATGCCTCCGTTAAGGGGAATGGCCTGTCCGTAGTTTCCAGTTCCGGCACCTCTGATTGTAAGCGAAATTCGATTTTTAACCGCAAAAGAAATAATGGTTTTCACTTCTTGAACAGTATGCGGAACAGCGATACAATCAGCGACCTTATCTTTTAATTGTTCATGCAAAATGGGGGAGTACCAATAAAAATCTTTTGAAAAAGTTTCCCTTTCCGAATCGGAGACTAAAATTTTTTCTTTTCCCAATAACTTAATTAACTCATCTACCCACATAATAATAAATCGCCTCCATCATGATAAAAACATATTTTTCGAATGGTTGATTGGATTTATAATCTAATCAAGATTTTACAGAACATTAGATTGCTAGTACCAAATGACAAAAGAAGTTATTTGAAGGGGACAAAGGATTTCTACTGCTTTACTGTTTCACTTTTTATAGACTCGATATCAAACCGAGCCATCTCTCTTAAAGCTTCCACAACAGTTTCTGCCACACTTTTATTGATTAACGTTCCTTTTTCAACTGATGCTTTTGTGGCATCACCAGCTACCCCGCTGTGAGAAATATCATCTATTACCCAGGCAAAATAACTTGAACCTTTTAAATAAAGATGTTTTGTTTCTTCCGGTAAATGAACGAATTCTCGTGCACTTTTTTCCATATCTACCCAATTGCTTTTGAAACTCAGCACCATTGAAGTTTCAACATCACCACCATGAATACCGTATTGTTGTTCTTTTTCTGAAATTAGGGAGTTTGTTTTTTCTGAGCTAGGATTTAATCGGAACACCATCATTCCAGTTTCCACCCGAATATCACGTGCCACCATATTTAGCAAATCATGATTCCCTCCGTGGGTATTGAATAATAGTAATTTTTTAAAACCGGATTGTTGAATGCTTTTTGCAATATCCATGACAAATGCGTAAAGTGTTGCTGAAGATAATGAAATCGTTCCGGATCTAGTCAAGTGTTCGGTACTTTTTCCATACGGGATAGGAGGTAGCATCCAAATATTGTCGCTTTCATCTAATAATTCGAACGCCTCAATAAGCACACCTTCACCGATTAACGTGTCTGTATAGATCGGTAAATGAGGACCATGTTGTTCAACAGCCCCAATCGGTAAAACAATTAACGCATCATCTTTTTTTAGATGTTTTACTTCCTCTGTCGTTAGCCTTGGGAAAAATTTCTTTTCAAAAGCCATTCCTTGATACCGTTCATTTAACATTTTGTACATCCCTTCATCTGTCAAATTTGAAAAAGTTATGATTGATACCCTAAGGTTATTTGGAAAAATGTTCTTGGGATAAGGTAAAAACAAAATATTATACCTCTTGTATATGATTATAGAAATATAGACTTTTTGGGAGCTTACCACGTTATACACTCATTACTTGAATAGGGTTCTTTTTCAATGCAGTTGCAACAAATGAAACCCGCATACCCAGTCGTTTCGCCATGATTAATTCCCGTTCATCCGGAGTTTTTGATCCATCAGGTCCTGCAAGTGTTGAAGCGCCATAAGGAGAGGAGCCAATTGCATCTCCTGTTAAGTATTCAGGATTTTCCGAGTAAGGTAAACCAACCATGATCATACCAAAGTGAAACAATGGAACCATGGACGTTAATATTGTTGATTCATGACCGGTATGAATAGAGCCGGCACTCGTAAATATCCCGGCCGGTTTTCCTTCCAAATCCCCGTTCCCACATAAATCTGTGGCAAATTCTAAAAATAATTGTACTTGTGAAGGCATGGATCCATAGCGAGTCGGGAATCCCCAAATAATTCCATCTGCCCACCGTAAATCTTCATTTGTTGCGATGGGAACATCTTTTTGCCATTCGAGTGCAGTTACATATTTATCAAAACGGTCAACTACTTTAAAACGAACTGAAACACCTGTTTGTTTATTTCTATTTGCCTCTTTATCGATATAAGGTGTCCGATTTTTTTCAGAATCCATTTCCGGGATTCTAACCAATTTAACATTAGCATCATGAACTTTTTCTGCACCTTGACAAACAGCTTTTGCCATCTGAAAAATATGCCCGTAAGCACTATAATAAATTACTAGAATATTTGTCATCTGTTCTTACTCCTTTTTTATAATGTCAACGTCATGTAGCTTTTTGATTGAGACCAAAGTCGTTCAATTTTGGGGTTATTCCAACTTTTCTGTTTGCCCGGTACGATGAGCCAGCCTCCGTTTCGATAAATCCATCTCCGTTCGGGTAGCAGGGTAAACAGTTCTTCCGGGGTAATTGCATCAAAAATGACAAAATTAGCTTTATTGCCGACTGAAATACCATAACCATTCAGTCCAAGAATATTGGCTGGGATTTCTGTTATCATCTTCAATATTGTCCGAATATCAGTTGGACTTCCCATATGTGTGGCATATGCAGTTATTAATCCAATTTGTAACAAGTCACCGCGACCGAATGGATGAAAGGGATCATGGATATTATCGGATGCCGTTGCAATTGGTACCCCTTTAGACAGTAACTCTTTTACACGAGTGACACCACGGCGGACAGGAAAAGAATCATGACGGCCTTGTAAATATAAATTTGCTCCAGGAAGTGTAACTGCTTTTAATCCGGCTTCAATCATTTTATTGATCATTTTTTCAGCATCTTCAATACTCATAGCTGCCAATGAACATAGGTGATCCACTGTTACCCGGCCTTTCATTCCATAATCGATTGTCCGCTTTGCAATATGATTGACCGTCCTGACATTCGGGTCGTCACTTTCATCGGTGTGAAAATCAATTGGGCAATCATATTTCTCAGCTAGCCGGAAAATAATATCAATGTCTTTTTCCGGAGTTTGTGATAAATGTGGAGCTCCACCGAATCCGGTAAGTCCCATTTGCATCGCTTCTTCTAAAATATTAATCTCTTCTTCTGTGAAATGAAAAAATGGCGTCAATGGGAATAATTGAATATCGACAATCGTTTTTAACTCATTTTTTGCCTCAATCGCTGCTTCAATTGTCCGAAACGCTACTTCTTTTCCCCACCTTATGTGAAAATCAAGGTGAGTTCGAATCGCAGTGGTACCGAAAGAAACGGCCATTAATGCTGCCCGGATAATTCTCGACTTAATTTCTTGTTTTGAAAAATCTTTTACTGCATAGGAATAATTTTCTACCGCTTCCTCTAATGTTCCTGAGCTATTTCCAACTTTCTGTAAACTGAATGCTTTATCTAAATGCATATGCGCATCAACGAGACCCGGTAGGAGAATCTTTCCTTCGAGGTTGAGAACGGTTGCTTCATCCATATTTTCTAAATCGTTTGCTTGTCCTTCCTTTACATATCCCTTTTGCTTAGTAATTGAAGTCCACAAACCATTTTCAATTGTCAATGTGCATAGTTTTTCTTTATCTAATAGTGGTAAATTGGCATTAATCAGTTTTAATTGTTGTTTTAACAAATCCATTCCTCCAATAAAGATTAGTTTGATGGCAAAAATTCATTGGTAAAAACATTTTTTACATCTTCTTTTTTAGAAATGAGCTTAAGTTCCAGTAATTGTTCCATTAATAGATTCCAACGTTCTTCTGTCATATAGCCAACGCCATTTGCTTCAGCATCACCACCATAAACTAGATCCATTTGCGCTTCAGAACCATGCTTCATTAAATCGATTGATAAATCCGGGTTATATTCTAGGAGAAATTTGTTAATCTCTTCATAGTTATCTTTGTAATAATTCCATCCTTTAATTGAAGACTCAACAAACGCTTTTACGATATCAGGGTGATTCTTAATTGTTTCTTCCGTTGTATAAAGAATATTTGCATATGGATTATATCCGGATTCAGCATTCAACAGAATATCTGTTTCTATTCCTTGTTCAGCTAAAGAAAACGGTTCTGCTGTAATGTATCCTTGTGTAACAGCGCCAGGATCATTAACAAAATTAGCTAGTGATCCGGTATAATTCATTTCTTTCACATTAGTTAATTCATATTTTGCTTTAATATATTGCCAATACCCGGCCCCCGGAGCAGTATAGACAGTATGCCCATTTAAGTCAGAGAAATGACTAATCCCTTGACTTTTGTGATAAATCAACCCTTGAGGATTCGTTTGGAAGGTAGCTGCGATGGCTACGATTGGGATACCTTGGCTACGAGCAATAAGCAGGTCATCGGCTTGCGTCATACCAAACATAGCTTCCCCGGTACTTACCTGAGTTATAGACGAAACTTGGGGTCCACCGGGTTCAATCGTCATATCTAAACCGGCTTCTTCATAAAAGCCTTTAGCCAATGCTGCATATTGACCGCCATGTTCGGGTTCAGCAAACCAGTTTGTTACTTGTTTAACTGCCGTCAGTTTTTTGTTACCTGTTTCAATTGAATCCGTTTCCGAGTTGTTGCTGTTTGTATTTGAACCGTTTGTTTCACCGCTACTGGTGCAAGCAGCTAATATGAAAAGAGTGAGTAGCAATGATGTTAGCATAAATAGAAGTTTTACTGAAAAATATAATTTTCTACTTTCCATTTTGTTCACCTTCTTTTTAGAATTATCGATAAAAACTATAAAGAAAACTCGGCGACTGCCGAGCCCTTAGGCGAGAGCAGAGTCGTAGTTCACCGAAAAAATATAAATTTTTTTCGGCTGCGATGTATTCCCGCGAAGCTTTCCTATTAGCTAAAAAATTACTAAGTTATCCCTCCTAAACAAACAGTAAATTTAAACCTAAATGGCAAAGAGAATTCCGGAAATTAATGGTTGGTAAACTTTAAAACTTAATGTAAGGAAAATTAACATAACAATCTTATTGGGCTAATAGTAATTCAAAAGAATATGGTTGTCATTAGTAAATAAGAATAAAAATCAATTATATTTTTAGTTATTTTATCTAATTAATCGAAATTGTTGTGTTAGAATATATAACATGATATTTTTAAATAATAAAAAGTGACTTAAAATTTTTGGACTATGAATTTCGTAATTTATAGAAAAAGGGAGAAGGGGTTGAAGTGAAGAATGGTTAAAGATGAATGGAATGCGTTTATGCGTGTGATGAAAATACCACCGAAAGGATCCGGAATCTTAAACGGTTTAACATTTGCGGTCAAAGATGTTTTTGAAGTCGAAAATCATACGAATACAGCCGGCAATCCGGATTGGTTGCGAACACATCGAGCTGCCGGGAAAACCGCACCGATCATTGATACGCTTTTAAAGCAAGGTGCGACATTTCAGGGCGTTACCCATACCGATGAATTAATGTATAGTCTAAACGGGGAGAACTTCCATTATGGAACACCTGTAAATCCGAAAGCCAACAATCGAATCCCGGGAGGCTCATCCAGCGGTTCAGCGGTGTGCGTTGCAGCGGGATTAACAGACTTTGCTATAGGAACGGATACAGGGGGGTCTGTTCGTATCCCTTCCACATATTGTGGTGTTTTTGGCATCCGACCCACGCACGGCATTGTTTCGGTTGAAGGTGTCATTCCTTTGGCAAAAAGTTTTGATACTGTGGGGTGGATGACCAGGGATGCTGAACTGCTGTTAAGAATAGGAAAAATATTATTCGCTCAAATTGGAGAAGATGAACAATCTTTCCGACATTTATATTTTCCGAAAGAGGCATGGGAACTTGTTGATAGCGAAGCGAAGATGACTTTATTAAAGGCTACGGATAAATTAGCAGAACGAACGGAAACCAAGCAACTAGTCGATATTACCAGTCAAGGATTGTCAGACTGGGCAGAAATATTTCGGATTATTCAAGGGATTGAAATTTGGCAGGAACATGGCGAATGGATTCAAAAAGAAAATCCGGTTTTTGGACCGGGAATAGCGGAACGGTTCCGATGGGCAGCCAGCTTAAATAGAAAGGAACTCAAACCGAAAAACAAATTAAAAATGAAAATAAGAGAACATTTATCTGAATTATTGGGAGATGATGGGGTGTTGGTAATTCCTACTGCACCTGGCGAGGCACCTCTGCGTAATTTACCTGTCGAGAGTATGGAACAATACCGCTCCAAAGTAATGAAGTTAACTTGCATTGCCGGGTTAACCGGTTTTCCGCAAGTGACAATACCTGTTATGAAGGAAAACGGTTTACCTGTCGGCTTATCCGTTATAGCGAATGCAGGCCAAGATTTACGTTTATTAAACTTTGTCAATCAGTTCAGGCAAATTGGTTAATAAAAATATCGCTTGCTTAATATAAAGCCATTGGTCAAAGTTGCCAATGGTTTTCTTTAGTTAAAATGTCCAAATGCTATGAGATATTTTGTGCGTTTTACATAATGCCAAACATTTTGTTAATATATATAATTATTTTAACATATAACGTTATATTTTATCACATCAATTAGTATTGAAAATTAACATCAAAAAAATATGTGGTGTTCTCTAAAAATAAGGAGGGATGGGAATGGAAATACAGCAAAATCCAGTAGTTGCTTTTAACCGTGTTAAAAAAGTTTATAATACCGGAACAGTTGCTTTAAGTGAATTTGATTTAACGATTCATGAAGGAGAGTTTATTAGTTTCCTAGGTCCATCAGGTTGCGGGAAATCAACTGCTTTACGGATGGTGGCCGGATTAGGGGAAGCAACTAACGGTACAGTTACAGTATTTGAACAAAAACCTAAAGATGTTATTCGAAATTCAAATGACATCGCCTTCGTATTTCAAGAGGCAAATTTATTACCATGGCGAACGGTATACGATAATGTTGTCCTTCCGCTTGAGTTACGTGGAACCGATAAAAAAAGTCAGAAAGAAACGGCTGAAAGGGTATTGGAGATGGTTGGATTAAAAGATCATCTAAAATCATATCCCCGGCAACTTTCAGGTGGAATGAAAATGAGGGTTTCCATTGCCCGCGCATTATCAGCTAAACCAAAACTATTATTGATGGATGAACCGTTTGCAGCACTAGATGAGATTACAAGACAAACATTACAGCTGGATTTGTTAAATATTTGGAAGAAGGAAAATACGACTATTTTATTTGTTACTCATAACGTGTATGAAGCAGTCTATTTATCCACGAGAATTGCAGTAATGTCCGCTCGCCCCGGAAGATTGACTGCAATGATTGATGTTGATCTACCTTATCCGCGGGAGCGAGCCAATTCGAAATTTACCGAGTATGTCAATATTGCTTCTCAAAGTCTTGAAGATACAATGGGGAGAAGGGAGCTGGGAACATGAATGTACAAACAGTAACATCAGAAAGGAAAGAACTTGTTACAGTAACAGGCAAAAGGAAGAGATTGTTTAAATTTAAAGGAACGGTGTTGGGACCTGTTCTCGCATTTATTGCTTTTCTTTCGTTATGGCAATTAATCCCGTTGCTATTTGGGATTGCACCGTTTATTTTGCCGAAACCGACAGATGTCATACAGGCGGCATTGGAAAATTGGACATTATTATCACCAGCCATACAAATTACGTTAGGTGAAGCAATTATCGGGTTTCTGCTCAGTGCCATCATCGGCATATTTGTCTCTGTTTTATTGGCGAGTTCCAGAATATTGGAAATCAGTATATACCCGTACGCCATTATTTTGCAAACTATTCCGGTTGTCGCCATCGCCCCGATTATTGTCATATGGTTTGGATCAGGATTTAATTCTATTGTGATTATTTCGTTTATATTCGGTCTCTTTCCGATTATTTCCAATACGCTTATGGGACTAAACTCTGTTGATAAAAACATGCAAGAGTTATTTACACTTTACAATGCTTCAAAGTGGCAATCAATGTGGAAACTAAGAATTCCCGCCGCATTGCCATACATTACGGCAGGTTTAAAAGTTTCCAGTACACTGACTATTCTAGGAGCTATTACAGGTGAATATATTGCCGGAATAGGCGGGGGAAAAGGTGGTTTAGGTTACGCAATTACTGTTGCAGCTGTGCAGTTAAAAACACCGTATTTGTTCGCCTGTGGTATTGCATCTGCAATTTTTGGCATTGTTTTTTACCTGCTTGTAAGCTATTTATCCAATATGCTACTAAAATCATGGCATGAATCAGCAATGAAAGTTGAAAAGTAAAAGAGAATATTGAGAAAGATTGAAAAGGGGGAGTGGCCAGTGAAAATATTGAAAAAAATAAGATTATCGGTAATGGGAATAGTATTATTCTTGATACTAGCTGCTTGCAATGGACAAGAATCAAGCAGTTCTAAAAAAGAAGAGAATAGCACTGAAAATGACAAACAAGAAATGAACGATGTAAAAATCGTTCTTAACTGGTTTGCAAAATCACAGCATGGTGGTCTGTACGCAGGAATTGATAAGGGGCTGTTCGAGGAAAATGGTTTAAAGGTAACAGTTGAATCAGGTGGACCACAAGTTTCTTCTATTAATATAGTTGCTTCAGGAAAAGCTGAATTTGGTCTTGCTCATGCAGACCAAATTGCAATGGCCAGAAATGAAGGAATCGAATTGGTGGCAGTTGCTGCTGTCATGCAAGGAAGTCCTCAAGCATTTATGTTTCATAAAGGTTATGGGATAAAAGATTTTGAAGAGTTAAACGGCAGAAAAGTGTATATACAACCGGGGATTGTTTACTGGGAGTTTTTAAAAAATAAGTACGATTTAAGCGGAGTCGAGGAGTTGGCATATACTGGGCAACATGTAAATTTTGTCGACGATATGGATGCAGTGACTCAAGCCTTTGTAACATCTGAGCCGTATTTCATGAAACTAGACGGAATCGATGTTGAGACGAAATTAATATCCGACGCCGGTTATGATCCATACAATGTCGTATTATTTGTTTCTAAAGATTACTTGGAGAAAAACGAAAAAACCGTCCGTGCATTCACGAAAGCATTTGTGGAAGGCTGGAATCTCTATAAAGATTCATATGAGGAGATTAATAAACTCGTTCAAAAGGATAACCCGGATATCGAACTAGAATCATTAAAATTCGAATCGGAAACACAAGCAGAATTTGTTTACGGCAGGGATGCTGAAGAACATGGGGTTGGATACATGACTGAAGAACGTTGGGCAACTTTAATCGAACAATTACATGAACTAGGTTTGGTAAATGAGATATATGATGCAAAGGAAATATTTACGACGGAATTTCTTCCGAAGCATTAGAAATCGTGAAATGTATTATGAAAAGACTGTCCTGGGTCTTTACCCAGACAGTCCTTTTCTATTTAGTGAAAAATAAATCCGGCTATTTCTATATCATTAACTTCCGCGATAGACTTGGTATCCCCATGGAGAAATGAGAAGCGGAATATGATAATGTGCATTTCCATCTGCAACCCCAAATTGAACGAGAATGATTTCCAAAAAAGTCGGTTTCGGAAGCGGAATGGCTTTGCTCCGAAAATATTCACCAACATTAAACTCCATTTTATAAAATCCTGGCATCATATTTTGCTTAACGAGGGGTTCATCGAGTCTGCCATCTGTATTTGTCTTTGCTGTTTTTATTTTCTTCCATTCAGAAGATAATTCCTCTTGATAAAATAGATTGATCTTAACATGTGCTGCCGGTAAGCCGTGTGTTAAGTCTAAAATATGCGTTGTTAATCCTGGCATCTTAAAAAATTCCTTCCTCCATTCGATTTTTGGAAAATCGTTACTTTTTTTCTCCGACTGAAATAGGCTGCATTGCTTCAGAAAAATCATTATCTACATATCCGGTAAATTCTACTTGATCATAGTCGAAATAGTCTTTCAAAATCATTTCTTTGTTATCTTGGAAAAGCTGGTCTGCTACTGTTTCAATCAGTTTTGGTAATCCAACTTTTACACCGGATAATGCGGAGGCAGTTAATCCGCAGCTTATTAAAGCGGAATAATTATAAGCAAATATTCCATATAACAGTTTTTTTCCTTTATGATCACGACTGGCAAATGAATAGCCCGGATTTAAATAAGGATGTTGATCAATTAACGGATTAGCCAACTCTTTTGGTGCTTGGTAACAGTCTTTCCATCGTAAAATATGTCGTTCAAGAAGTTTCAATTCCGGACGAAAAGCGGGATCTGTGATGAGACCGGTACTGATAATTAAATAATCAAAGATGTATTTGCCCTGAGGAGTCATCACTTCTACACCGTGTGAGGTTTGTTTTACATCAAGCCACGGAGCACCTAAATGTAAATGAAATCCTGGCCAAGAGGCAGCTCGTTCAAACGTATCATTTGTCGGTGGTTGATTATTTTTAAAGAAATGACTCATTACGGCATATTTTTCTTCATCTGAAAAAGTATGATAACGGTCGATCATACCGGAACTCTCCATTTGACGAATCGGGTTGATCCGCAGTAATTTTTTTCGGCGTATAAACACATGGGCTTCTGCCGCCCCATGGGACAGGGCAAAATTTGCATTATCAAAAGCGGATGCTCCACCGCCAAGAATACCTACTTTTTTCCCTTTTAAAGCTGTAAAATCAATTTGCTCTGATGTATGAGCATAAAGCTGTTTTGGTAGATTCCTCTTGATAAAAGACGGAATATGCCATTCACCGCCGCCTTGGATTCCTGTTGCCAAAATGACCTTTCGCGTTAATATTGTTTTGGAAGGAATATTTTTTCCTTCGAGATGTAAGCGATGAATTCCTTTTTCGGTCGGTTCAATCAATTGCAGTTTTACCTCATTGATAACAGGAAGGTTGAGGATTTGGCGAAACCAACGTAAATAATCCATCCAATCCGTACGTGGTATTTTATTTACCTGTTCCCAAGAATCGGGTCCGTATTGTGCTTCCCAAAAAGAACGAAAAGTAAGGGAGGGGATTCCAAAATCAATCGTTGTTAAATGTTTAGGTGTCCTTAGCGTCACCATCCTGGCATATGTTACCCAAGGTCCTTCATACCCATTCGGATTTTCATCCAGAACAAGAATGTTTGAAATTCGTTCCTTTATGAGGCCGAATGCAGCGCCTAATCCGCATTGTCCGCCACCAATAATAACAACATCATATACATGTCCTTCGTGGTGACGAATCGGTTTTACCCAACTCGGTCCGTCAAAGTTCAAGTAGGACAAATCTGTTTTTACTCGGTTGTTTAACTCTTGCAAACTCATTGATTTCACCCTTTCCTTGTAAAAAATATAAATCTAATCGGAAAATTTTTCTTCCAAACGAAAACGGGCAATTTTATAGATTTCAGACAAGGCAGTTTCAAATTCTGTTTGCTGATTATGATAGATCCGTCTTTCCAGCGCTTGATAGATTTCATTTTTCGTTTTAAATCGGACTGCCATGATGAAAGGAAATCCGAACTTATCCATATATGCTTGATTTAACTTTACAAAATGGACATACTCTTCTTCTGTCAAATTGTTAAGACCTGCGGATTGTTGTTCTTTTTTTGATTCTTTGGTCATTTTTACTCGCTCACCTAAATTTGGGTGAGCTTTCATTAGTGCCAATTGTTGTTCATAAGTTGCATTTTTTACTATTTCTACCATTTTTTCATGCAATTGTTGAATCGAATGGAAAGGTTTTTCAGTTTTTACTTTTTCGGCAATCCATGGAGAGTGCTCAAAAATATCTCCTAATAGTTCGATAAAGCGAAAAGAATTTGTTTCATTTAATTGTTCAATGGTTATCAAGATGCTACCTCCTTTGTATAGAATATAGGAAAAAACAATGATGTGCTTTTTATTAAACAGAGGTTTATAGGTAATAACATATTACCTAATTATGTTATATAAACTTACATATATTCATATCATAGTAAATTTGAAATTTATTGTCATTGTGCAAATTAGCTAAAAAAATCCGGTTTATTTGTACAAAACAGCCATTTTATTGGTAGTTTTGCGAAAATCCTTCCATTGAGGAGTCAAATTTAGGCAGGGGACTTATTCGTCTTCAAATATAGACTTTATCCGTAACGCAAGTCTTAGTTGCAGGGATGTTTCCGGATCTTTAAAGTTTTTCCCAAGTATTTCTTCGCATTTCTCAATCCGATAAATGACTGTATTGCGATGCACGTATAATCTTTTTGCAGTCTCCGAAATTTGGCAATTTGTTTCTAAATAGACAAATAATGTGTTCAAAAGATTTTGTTTTTCTTCATCGTTTTTTGTTGAAAATTCCTTTAACACATACGTATAAAAATTTTTCAAGTTATCTTGCGGAATTAACCTTAATAATTCGGTAATATTCCGCGTGCTATACGTATAAATAAATTCCGCTTGTTTTGAAAGCTGGCCTTGAGACAGGGCATCAACTGCTTCTTTATATGCTGTCTTTACATGTAAAAATTTATGACATAAATTACTAACACCAAAGGAAATTGTATGCTGAAAAGAATCGAAAACTAATTTTTGAATTTTTTTAAGTGAATCTTCAATATAAAGGTTTGTGTTGATAGAATGGTCTTCTATTTTGTATAAAAGAATACATAGTTCACTTTTGGAAAACAGATAAATATTTGGTGAATAACTCTCTAAATGCTCTTCAAGAAATCGGAATACTTCATCTGCATATTCCTGGCGTTGGGAATACGTATAAAAATTTCCGTCATCATCGATCTTTCCGACACAACAAATGTATTTCTTTTCATTTATTATTGAAAATTCCATTGCACGGTTGATAATTTCTTCGGTTGTCGAAAAAGCTCCATCAATAAAATGAAGAAAGAAATCATTGCGAATACTTCGGTCGCGTTGTTTTAAAGCATACTCTTTCATCAATGCAAAGCTAATGACGTTCATTGCTTGATCAATGATGAGTCTTGTAAAATGGTCCGACTGATAAATTTCTCCCATTATTAAAAGTGAGCCAATCTTCTTTTCGCTCATTTGGATCGGGAATAGGGAATAAGTTTGTTTCGAAACGATATCGGAAAATGTAATGTATGCCATATCTGAAGTTGCAAAAGACAAATGATTAAAATTTAAATGGACCGCCCACTGTCTTTGTGAGGTGTAAATCGGTTTAAAATATTGATCATACAATAGAACCGGGCGTGAAATTTGTTTTGATAAAACACGAAGCAATTGTTTGATTCCGTTTCCCTTCATAATGAATTCGGTAAATTGCCGATGAATCTCTAGCGCGTTTGCCAGTTCTGTTTCTCTATTGTTGAGAATCGCCCGTAATGCATGATTGACAATTTCCCCAAGTGATCGTTCAAGGGGCAGCTCTAATATTGGGAACTGTAATTCATCTGCTAAAAGTAATGCTTCTTTTGGAATTTCATGCAAAAAACGTTTCGTCTTTATTCCTAAGGCCGCACAACCTTTTTCAGCCATGGCCCTAATCAACTCCACCAGTAACTTAGGATGATCTTTGAGATGGAATGCGGTAGTGACCAACCATTCGTCTCGATGTAAAAAGTGGATAATATCCGGTGCATCCATCATATTAACTGTATGAATTTCCCGATTTATTCCGGTTTCCCCTGCAATAATCGACATATCGGCAAATTGAGGAATGGATAAAAGTTCGGCTACTTTCATAACGATTCCCCCTTATAAAATAATTATTTTGATTTTACATTTTATTCTACCATATTGAGATAAATTTGTGTGAACTTTATTATCTATATATGTAATAAAAAATAACAAACAGTACGCATCCATAAAACAAAATGTTAAATCGTTTAGTTAATTTAACCAAAAAAATAAAAAAATTTGTTTAAAACTACTAATGAAACTGCATAAAAAGATCGATAAACTAAAAATATGACAAATTTATGTGATAATATATAACATATAAAATACTTGCAATGTAAAGGGGGATTGCATTGGCTTATCGTTTAGAAGATGATTTATCATTAAAAAACCGGATCGGTAACATGATTGAATGGCTTGGCACATTTGGGAAGACAAAAAGTGGGGGTGTGACACGGCTTTTATTTTCACAAACTTGGCAAGAAGCTCAATTTGCATTAAAAGATAAGATGGGGGAGTTAGGATTTCAAACTTATTTCGATAGTGCCGGGAATCTCTTTGGCAGGATGACCGGTTCAATAGATAAAAATCATATCATCCTTACCGGTTCCCATATCGATACGGTTGTAAACGGAGGAAAATATGACGGTGCGTATGGGATTATTGCGAGTCTATTGGCAGCATCCGGTTTGGTTGAGCGCTTTGGCTATCCGAAAAAAACGATAGAAGTTGTTTCATTAGCTGAAGAAGAGGGAAGTCGATTTCCATTAACTTTTTGGGGTTCTAGGAATATAAGCGGGTTTTATCATCTGGAACATGTGAAGAATTTACAAGATGACCACGGCGTAACCTTTTTCGCAGCGATGAGAGCGGCTGGTTTTGCCCCTGAAAAATATAAACCTGCTGCCAGAACAGACATAGAACGGTTCATTGAACTTCATATTGAACAAGGAATGACTTTGGAGAAAAATCACAATTCGATTGGTGTTGTCACGCACATTGTCGGCCAAAGAAGATATACTGTCCGAATAAAAGGTGAAAGCAATCATGCCGGAACAACACCGATGGAAGGTCGGAAAGATGCGGTTAGCACAGCTTCATACTTAATATCCTATTTAACCAAAAGAGCAAAAGAAATAGACAAGCAACTGGTTGCAACTGTGGGAAAATTGCATGTAACACCGAATGTTGCAAATGTCATTGCAGGGGAAGTTGAATTTAGTCTCGATATCCGTCATCATGAGGAACAAATACTAGATTTTTATTGCCAAGAGCTATTTTCAATGTTTGAGAACGTAGCTATATCCTTAGCTATGGACATTTCAGTTTCACAATGGATGGATGTGAAACCGGTACGTATGGATGATGAGTTGAACAATTGGATACGCGAGGTCGCCTTAAAACAAAAGATTTGCTTTCAAGATATTGTCAGTGGCGCAGGGCATGATGCGCAAGTGTTTGCCTCGATTTGCCCGACTACATTATTGATCGTACCCAGTCATAAAGGAATTAGTCATTCACCGCAAGAGTTCACAAGTTTAGAAGATTTAGCAACCGGCATTCATTTGTTGGAAACGATTTTATATAAACTTGCCTATGATTAAACGCTGAAGCTAGGCAAGAAAACTTGGGCAAAGTTGTTGTTAAATATTTATGCAACAAATACAAAGTGGATAACTTTTCCATAAAAACTCCTATGAAAGGATGATGGGAAATGGTCTTTTCCGAGCTGAACACGCCAAAGCGGACGATCATGACGCCCGGTCCGGTTGAAGTGGACCCCCGGGTACTTCGGGCAATGTCAACACCAATTCTTGGACAGTTTGACCCTGCTTTTACCAAAATAATGAATGAAGTAATGGAAATGATCCGTCACGTTTATCAAACAAACAATTACTGTTCGTTTCCGATTGACGGGACTTCAAGAGCAGGTATTGAAGCGGTATTGTGCAGTATTATCGAACCGAGAGATCGGGTTCTTGTCCCGATTTACGGCAGATTCGGTCATTTGTTGGTTGAAGTTTGTGAACGATACGGTGCCACTGTTCATACTATCGAAGCGAAATGGGGCGAGGTATTTGACCCGGAAGAAGTAATCGAAGCAATCAAGCAAGTATCTCCACAAATAGTCGCCATAGTTCACGGGGAAACATCAACCGGACAAATGCAGCCGTTGAAAGAAATAGGTAACACTTGTCGGGAAATGGATATTTTACTTGTTGTAGATGCGGTTGCATCGATTGGCGGTGTTGATATAAAAACCGATGAATGGAATATTGATGCAATCATTGGAGGAACACAAAAATGTTTATCTGTTCCGTCCGGTCTCGCACCCATCAGCTATAATCATCGAATAGAAAGTAAGATTCAATCTCGGAAAAAAGTGGAGCGCGGCATTGAAACTGAAGACGATAAAAAAATAGTTCGAGCAAAACCGGCAATTGCCAGTAATTATTTTGACTTAAGTATGATCCAAGACTATTGGGGTCCAAGAAGATTGAATCATCATACCGAAGCAACTTCCATGATTTATGCGTTACGGGAAGGGCTCCGTATCATATTGGAGGAAGGATTGGAAGCGAGGTTTCACCGACATAAATTGCATGAAGCCGCATTAGTTGCCGGTATCCAAGCGATGGGGCTTACATTGTTTGGTAATGTAAATCATAAGTTGCCAACAGTTACATGTGTCGAGATTCCTCCGGGAGTCAACGGAGAATCGGTTCGACGCATGCTTCTTGAAGAATTTGGTATTGAAATTGCTTCATCATTTGGACCGCTTCAAGGAAAAATTTGGCGGATAGGGACGATGGGGTATAGTTGTCGAAAAGAAAATATTTTATTTCTTCTTGGTGCTTTGGAAGCCGTTTTAATTCGCCATGGGATATTAGTAAACCGTGGAGAGGCATTGCAAGCGGCTCTAGATCTATACGTGGCTGAAGAAAAACGTACGATAAAAATCGGTTGAAAGGTGGGGAAAACATGAATTATGATCTCATCATTCGTAACGGTTTCGTTATTTTTCCGGATGAAGTACAGAAAGTCGATCTTGTCGTAAAAGACGGTGTGATTGTAAAAATTGATAAAAATGTGATAGGTTCATCTGATCGGGTTATTGATGCGGAAGACAAGTACATTTTCCCGGGTATGATTGATAGTCACGTCCATTTCAATGAGCCGGGCAGAGAAATATGGGAAGGGTTCCTAACCGGTTCCAATATGATGGCAGCTGGCGGGATAACAACCTTTTTTGATATGCCATTAAACGGGATTCCTTCTACAATAGATAGAAAGGCCTTGTTGCAAAAGGCAAATATCGGACAAAAGAAGTCTTTGGTTGATTTTGGTTTATGGGGCGGCCTTGTACCGGGAAACGTTAATCAGTTAAAGGAACTGGCTGATGCCGGTGTAGTCGGTTTTAAAGCTTTTCTTTCGGAAACAGGTAATCGAGAATTTGAACGGGTAGATGATATGACATTATTAGAAGGAATGAAGGAAATTGCTTCACTAGGAAAAATTCTTGCTCTCCATGCTGAAAGTGGACCGATTACCAATGTTTTAACGAAATGGAAAAAGGAACAAGGCTGTCTTTCTACGGATGATTATATAGAAACCCGTCCGATTGTTGCTGAAGTGGAAGCGGTGGAAAGAGCTATTACGTATGCAAAATTAACCGGGTGTTCTTTACATTTTGTTCATATTAGCAGTGAAGAGGCGATTTTGAAAATTGAAGAGGCAAAACATGATGGGGTTGATGTAACAGTAGAGACTTGTCCACATTATTTGTTATTTACTCATGATGATCTCGTTCGAAAGGGACCTGTTGCCAAGTGCGCTCCGCCTTTAAGAAAAAAACCGGAACAAGAGAAATTAATACAACAATTGCTAGATGGAAAAATTGATATGGTAACATCTGATCATTCACCTTGTCCATATGGAATGAAGGATCCGATGACACATAATCTGTTTCAAGCATGGGGAGGAATTAGCGGCGGGCAATTTACTTTAATGGCGATGGTTGAAATGGCAAAAAAATACGAAATCCCATTGACAAAAATTGCAAAATGGACATCGCTTCATCCGGCCACCCGCTTCGGCTTAACAACAAAAGGAAAAATTGCCGTCGGGATGGATGCTGATCTGGCTATTGTCTCAATAGACGACTCGTATACAGTAACAGAGGATAACTTTTTTGCAAAACATAAACAAAGTCTCTATCTCGGACACACCTTTCCTTGTAAAATTAAAGCGACGCTCCTCCGAGGAGAAGTTGTTTATGAAAATGGGCATATAAACGGACAAGAAAGGAGTGGGCAGTGGCTAAGACTAGGCGGCTTACCTTCATTAAGAGAAAGTGAAATCGCTTCTTTCGATGTTCAATTAAAGGCATTTTAATTATTTATCAATCACAAAAAGAAAGCCAAGAGGATGGATTTCCATCGCTTTTGGCTTTCTTCATTTCTTTTTGCTAAACTTATTAAGCTGAAGATTCCATTTTTTCATATTTTAGTGGATCACCATCAAACGGTTGATCGGCCACTTTAATGGATCCGGTGGGACAACCTTCATAAGCATCATCTAAATCATCATAAAATTCTTCCGGGACTTCTGTCGTGCCTTTGTTGTTATCGGCAATCGTGTAAGAAAGCCCCTCGTCATCGTAATCAAAAATATCCGGGGCAGCAGCGCCACAAGCTCCGCACGATATACAAGTATCTTGGCAAACAATGGTATATTTCGCCATATTTGTCTCTCCTTAGTTTGTATAATTTTCGCCCATTCCTAGCTGCATGAGGAATTTTCTATAATTAATAGAAGTTTTATCAGCTGCTATATGTGCTTCCGAAGTTAAATCAATCGGTAATTCTTCCGGTTTCTGGTTTTCCACCATCTCAGCATCTTCTGTAAAAATCTGTAAATTTAATTCATAAAAACTTTCTAATGGAGCATCTTTATCAAAGTTCCGGGCCATAGGGCTAAAAAGTCGAGTTTTTCTGGCTGAAATCGGACAAGGAACATTTAAAATCCATTGTGTACCGCCGTTGGGAAAATAAATAATTAATCGAGCGGCTAAAGGCGGGTAAACATCAAAAACTCTAAGCCATTTAAAACCAGGTGGCTCTTTACGTCGGTTTTCTTTTGTATAATTACTGACCGTACTTATATACTCAGCATGGAGTCCATAATCTGTTACTTCCACTTTGTAGCTTGGAACAAAGGAATTATCCCTGTCTGCAAAACTATTGGCATGGACCCAAGCGAAATGCGCCACATCAAGAAAACCTTCTATTTGCCGACCGGCGTTACCATTAATATCGAGCGTCGGGGGCAATATATTTTGGAATTCATCATCGTCCCAAACAGGGAATGGAGGCAGGTTTTCTTCTGTTCCGGAGAGGGTCGTCCAAATAAGACCATATCTTTCTACAGCCGGGAAGACGGTGAGACATAGTTTTGGTGATATTTTTGCGCCGGGATGAGCGGGAATGGAAGTACATTTCCCGTCCGGGGCATAATGAAAACCGTGATATGGACAAACAATTTCATCTCCTTCTACCCAACCCATACTTAGCGGGGTTCCGCGATGAACACAGAGATCACGGGCAACAACAAGTTTTCCGTTTGCTCGATAAGTGACCAATTCAACATCCAGAAGTTTTACAGCTAAAGGTTTGTCACTTACTTCATCTGCTCGAGCAATCGGATACCAATATTGGGCCAAAACTGTCCAATCTTGAGGGGAAAATGTACAATTTCTTGGAATCGGCAACTGCCGTTTGACTACAGATTCAACTTGGTCCAATATAATCAACACCTTTCAATTTTTTAAAATAAGCACATAACACATTATGTTTGTTTTACTGGTTTATTAAACTATTATTGTACAATCTAATGTTAACTTTTATAACATATTATCAAAAAAATAAAAAAGAATCATTAGTTAATTTGTATATATTTGGAAAGCTGTTTCAGTTATTTTGTCTAAAAGCAAAAATAAGCAAGTTTTTTACATTGGACAAATCGGTTGATTTATCAACAAGTTACGCTCGTGCATGTACGTTCACACCTTGCACCCACACTTCACGAATATTTTCCGGTCGGGTATAATACATGATTTTTTGAAAAACATCATATAAATCTTGATTTCTACTACTAAATATCGGCAGTTTCGCACCTGGGATTTGCGTGTCGATGATTTGTACATCCCATGTATAGTTTTCCATTATACGACCAATCGGCAAACTTAGACTTTCACCGCCACCTGCTGTAGCAAAATAGAAGGCTTCATTAATCGTAATGCGTGATTCGGGTTTTCCTCTTTTCTCAGTGGGAAGATTTGGGTTAACCCCGTCTTCTAGCATTCGAGAGGAGATTACAGCTTGCTTTGCGTTATCGAACAGACTCGGAGAAAAACCGCCGGAAATATCGGTTCCTAACCCAATATCTACACCTTTCGAATGAAAATGGGCAATTGGTAATACCCCTCCTGATAAATAAGCATTGGAAATCGGACAGTGGGCAATGGCTGTTCCGGTTTTTGCAAATAAATCGGCATCCGCTTCACTTAAAAACGTACAATGGGCCATGATAGACTTTTCACGTAATAACCCAAAATCATGAAGTGCAAAGGCATCATGTTTATGAAAACGAGTTTTGGCAATTTCATGCTCCCAATCACTTTCACTGCAGTGAGACTGGATATACGTGTTGTACTTTGTGGCTAAAGCGGAAAGACCCCTTAATGCTTCATCAGTACAACTCGGAATAAAACGAGGTGTGACAACCGGATAAACGCCTTGTTTTGTTTTCTTCGCTAAATCTTGGACCGCCAGAATAAATTCTTCCGTGTCGGCTAAAGCTGATGCTGTATCCGGATCACGGTAATATTCCGGGTTTTGTTTGTGATCATCCATCACCACTTTCCCCACTAAACCACGCTGCCCTTTTTCTGCACAAATACTTGCCAAAAGGAAACTGGATTCTTTATGGACGGTGGCATAGTAAAGAGCTGTTGTTGTTCCATGTGCTAAAAGCGTAGACACTAAATCTTCATAAACCTGTTTAGCAAAATCAATATTGGAAAATTTTGATTCGAGCGGAAAAGTATACGTATTCAGCCATTCATTGAGTGGCAAATCCAAGGCAGTTCCGGACTGAGCCCATTGTGGTGCGTGAATATGCAAATCAATAAAACCCGGCAACAAATATTGCTCATCACTTAACTGACGAAAATTGTCCTTCCCTTGATACGTATGTAAGACAAGCTCGTATTCGTTATCATCCGGATGAATCATTTTTTCAATCACACCATTGCGGTTAATACAGAAAAGATAATCCTTTAAAATCTTTACTTCTTTCGGTGACTCACTGGTAAATGCGGTCCCTTGAAAAACATACCTATACTCCATCATTTTGCAACCCCTTTTTATGTTATATTTTCTAACATGTAGTAATTATAAAATAGAATAAATATTACGTCTAGAACAATTTTTCTGGTTTGGATCGCTATGAATTGACGCCAACAACCCGACCTATATTCAATCGAAAATATGCATAAATAAAACTGAATTCGGGTGACAAAATATTCTGTCATATGTTATTATGTAATTAAGGTGGATGTTATGGCAGAAGTGTATAGATACGTGTTCATGCATTGTAAATAACGATGTGCGGTATGAAAAAGGAGGAAGAATCCAATGAACAAAAAATTAAATTTATTAAGCAAACTCACGCCTATCCTAAGTATTCTTTTTATCATTACAGGTATCATTTTTGCCATATTGGCTGTTTTAGAACATAATATGTCAGGTTTGATAATGTCATTAGTCCTTATTTTACAATCTGTATTGTTATTCACATATAAGAAATTGTTTACCAACATGGGGTTATAAGATTAGAATTTCAAACTCACGAATTGCCCTAGGCGTAAAAACATCAAAAGAAATTGGTAAAAATAGAGGAGGAGTTATGTGCCAAGCGAACACCGAGAGGAAAGTAATTATCAATATATAAACCCGGATGGCAGAACAATTTCCTGAGTTCCCTTATATTTTCTAAGATGAGTATACTGCAGGAGCAAGAGATTGCCAGCATGTTTTTTTCAGTGATGAACTTACTTTTTATAAGCGAGAAAAACTGGCGATGGAATTAATTGAAGTTTTGAAGCCTTGTTTGTTAAATCAAACAGTGTTGGAAAGGCGATTATTCAAATCATGATCAGTAGACAACCGGAAGAAACGGGGAAAATTATTCCGTTTCCAAAATAGGTTACGTAAAACCGGTAAAGTTTTTTCCAACATTGATACAAATGAGTGGAGATGATGAGTGGGGGCATCTGTTTTGGAAAAAAGCATGGTGAAAAGGCTGTCCGGGACGTTTCCGCAGGCAGTCTTTATTCTTGAAAACAAGCGGGGAGGCGGGGAGGGTGGAAGGCAAGGGATTCAGCTTCATAAAAATTTTTTGTATTTATGAATTAACTTGTTTTCCCTAAATTATTGTATTCGAGATGGCGTTCAATTCTTTTGTCAAGCATTTGAATTCGGGCTAGCGCGGTGCGTTGGTCAATTTGCCGATAATGATGTTTTCCCCCTGGTTCTTCGTCATCGGTATCCGCTTCGGCAACAACTTTTTGAAGCGGGGTTAATTCAAGACTTCCCTCAGGTAAATAAGAATCTGTATGAAGCAGGATAGCCAGTGCAATTTCCTTCGCATTTTCTAAATCTTCTCCAGAACGGACAAGAAGTTTATGGGCACGAGCAGCACCTTTGATTGCATGGATATCATTTTGTTTGTACATTTGATAATCCCATTTTCCATTTGTATACCATTGATAATGGCCAATATCATGGAGCAAACCTGCCTTTGCCGCTAAATCCGGGTTTACACCTGACTTTATAGCAATATTAAAGGCCTTTTCAGCTACAGTAATCGCATGATCCATACCGGAACGACCGACATATTTTTGAACAATCGGGTGACGGAATAATGTTTCCAATGTAACTTTCCTAGCCATAATAAACCTCCTTTACACCGGTATTTTCCAAATAAATAAAAATATATTGTTATAAACATTAACATCTTTTGTTAGTTTTTGCAATTATTTTATTTGATTAATCAATAATTGTGCATTTTGAAATGGGACGGTATTGTTGATGTAAAAGAAACTTTGCTTTATGACCTTTAATCGTATTTTAGTTTAACCAAAAAAAGCCCAGGTCCGCCAAGTTGCGGACTTTCTTTTTTTTGATTATTTCCAATTCACCGAAATACCAAATTTAAATTCTCAACATGCAAATGAGCATTTTTGAGAAATGTTTAAGATAAATATGATATAATTACAAACAATTTTAATGGAATAAACAGACACGGGAGGGAATTTATGGAACGTGATAACGCAATCGGTATTTCTTTTACTGCAGGTTCTTATCTATTATGGGGAATACTTCCTATTTACTGGAAATTTTTAAGCGGTGTTCCGGCACTTGAAATACTGGCTCACCGTGTGATTTGGTCGTTTTGTTTCGTCTTAATAATCGTAATCATTTTAAAAAGAAAATTACTTAAGAGCTTTTTCCAAGTGCAAATGAGCAAAAAGAAAACATGGATTGGCTTATTTATCGCATCTCTATTCATAAGCATTAACTGGCTTACATACATTTTTGCCGTGAATGCGAATCACATTGTGGAGGCGAGTTTAGGATATTACATTAATCCGCTGATCTCCGTTTTGCTGGGGGTTTTTGTCTTACGGGAGAAAATTAACGTATTGCATGCTGTTTCATTTGCCATCGCCGGAATTGGTGTTATTTATATGACGATTACATTTGGCAAATTCCCGTGGATTGCCTTGCTGCTGGCGTTTTCTTTTGGCTTTTACGGATTGTCTAAGAAACTTATAAAAGTAGATTCGATATTAGGTTTGTTATTAGAAACATTATTTGTTTTCCCTTTTGCATTCTTGTTCTTAGTGTATATAACCATGAATGGCCGGGAAAGTTTTTTGACAGGGTCGCCTAAAATTGATTTATTTTTACTTGGTTCGGGGATTGCGACAGCTTTACCGCTGCTATTGTTTGGCATTGGAGCGCAAAAAATTCCGCTATATATGGTCGGCTTTTTTCAATATATCACGCCAACAATTAGTTTACTTCTTGGTGTCCTGATGTATAATGAACCGTTTACAAAGGATCATGCCATTACTTTCACATGTATCTGGTTGGCAATTGTGATATTTACAGTTTCCAATATTCATCAAGGGCTAAGAAAAAGAAAAGTAACAACAGCCCCTGTAGTAAGGGGTGTTTCGAAAAGGTAGCGCTGTGTTTTAGTTAAAACGGAGAGAACGAAAAATAAGAGCCTTCATCTTTTTGCAGTACAAGCAAGTTACTGGCTCTTTCAGGTTATAAAGATTCTTGATATTGCTAAAAAAAATCATGATTAAAAAATCCAATTTTAAGGTTAGTTTGTTTCATTATTTTCACATACAATTGTTTAAGTTTAAAAATACCCTTCAAAACACAAAATAAGTCTGATTACAAAAAGGCACCCATTGAAGAAGAAGTAATAATTAAGAGAGTTTACTTAATCATAAGTTCTTTCCGCTTAACAATCTACCCTGATCCTTATAAAGAATGGTATAATTAGGTATGTACATAATTCCAATTTTGAAAGGGGTAATAATGATGAATCAAGAGCAATTGAAAAGAATGCAGTCAGGAAAAGGCTTTATTGCCGCATTGGATCAAAGTGGCGGCAGTACGCCAAAAGCATTAAAAGCTTACGGCATTAGTGAAGACCGCTATTCAAATGATGAAGAGATGTTTGTCATTATACACGAAATGAGAACACGTATTATCAAAAGTCCGGCATTCCACTCCAAACATATTCTCGGTGCCATTCTTTTTGAAAATACAATGGATCGTTATATTGATGGACAATATACAGCTGATTTTCTCTGGGAAAAGAAAGGGATTGTTCCTTTTCTAAAAGTTGACAAAGGTCTTGCTCCACTTAAAGATGGTGTTCAAGTGATGAAACCGATTGACGGATTAGATAACTTATTAAAACGAGCGAATGAACGCAACATATTTGGTACAAAAATGCGCTCATTTATTAAAGAAGCAAATGCTGAAGGAATTAAAACAGTTGTTCAACAACAATTTGACATTGCAAAACATATTGCTGCGGCCGGACTCGTTCCTATAATCGAACCGGAAGTAGATATTCATGCACAAGATAAAGCAGAATCAGAAAGAATTTTAAAAGAAGAGTTCTTTAAACATTTGGCAAAACTTGACGAGAATGTAAAAGTGATGTTTAAAGTTTCGTTACCAACAGAAGATAATTTTTACAGTGATTTAATTAAAGATCCCCATGTTGTACGGGTCGTTGCACTTTCCGGTGGTTATTCACAAGCTGAAGCAAATAAAATTTTAGCTCGTAACCATGGAATGATTGCCAGCTTCTCCCGGGCATTAACAGAAGGATTATCAGCAAATCAAACTGATGAGGAATTTAACGCAATTTTGGGTAAATCCATTGAAGCAATTGCAGAAGCTTCCAACACATAAATTTTTATGTATGACCTTTTGTCGCTCATCTTTTTTGAATGACAACCAAAAAAGGTTTTTCCGGAAATTTTCAATCAATTACTCCCATCTTAACAGGCAGGCCACCCCCCACCGATTTTCGAGTTTACAAAGAGATATTTGGGGGACGGGCTGCCAGCATGCGTCCGATTGGTTCTTATCCATCAGTGGGGTTGGCAGGCATAATCCGATATATTTCAATGGAGGTTTTTATATGGCTAAAGTATATCAATTAGACTATGAATCACCCATTGGTGTGATAGAAATAACCGGTACTCAAGATGCAATAACATCGATCTTGTTCTCGGAGAAAGATAAAAGGAAAAACTACCCCCAGCCGGAAACACCTTCTGTTCTGATAGAATGCTATAACCAACTGGATGAGTATTTTCAAGGGACACGTTATGAATTTACGATACCTTATCATTTGGAAGGATCTATTTTTCAAAAGAAAGTTTGGCGTGCATTAACGGAAATACCTTATGCTGAAGTGGAGTCTTATAAAGATATCGCTGTGGCCATCGAAAATGAAAAGGCAGTTCGTGCTGTGGGAAGTGCTAATGGAAAAAACAAACTAACCATTGTGATTCCATGTCATCGAGTCATTGGTGCTAATGGAAAATTGACCGGATATGCCGGTGGACTTTGGCGGAAAGAGTGGTTGCTCAGACATGAGAAGAAGCATAAGGAAAATAGTAAAAATTAGTCATTTCCTTAAAAAAAACAATATTAAAAATTTATCCTTGCATTATTTTTAAACGGTTTGTATATACTTAGTATATACAAATTATGCAAAGGATGATAAAATTAAAATGAATAAAGAAAACAAAGGGGAAATCAAGGTGACCACAAAAGTGCAAAGATGGGGAAATAGTCTTGCTGTTAGACTTCCGAAAGTTATATTAGACGACTTAAATATTAAAGAAGGTTCAGACATTAGTATTTCTGTAGAAAATAATGCAATCAAAATTATTCCGATAAAGAAAAAACCAACTCTTGAAGAATTAATGTCAAAAATTACTCCTGAAAATAAACATGATGAAGTGAATTGGGGCAAACCAGAAGGTGCTGAAATATGGTAATGAATCAAACACCAGACAGAGGCGATATAGTTTATCTTAATTTCAGTCCTCAATCCGGTTATGAACAGGCAGGACATAGACCGGCTATTGTTTTATCACCCAAATTATTTAACAGTGGAACTTTTGCAGTTGTATGTCCAATCACGACTAAAGAAAAAGGCTATCCTTTCGAAGTTAAAATACCAGATAAATTGAATGTTCAAGGGGTAATTTTAACCGATCAATTAAGGAGTGTTGATTGGCGTTCAAGAAATTTAAAGATTGTGGACCATGTTCCAGATGAAGTTGTTCAGAATTGCCTAGATTTAGTATCCACATTTTTACCTTTTTATTAATTAAACGCAGTAAAATTTTTCATATTCTTCTTTACGTATGGTTTAAAGAATTTTTAATGGACTTTGGCAATGCAGTTAGCCTACGTTGAAAAACCGCAAGAAAAAATTAGACGAACGGAACAACACGGTTTTGGACGGAAAGTTGGATAAGGGAAGAGCTGTCAAAAGCCATCGATTTTGCCTTTTGGACAGCCGCAATAGAATTAAAAGGTTAAAAGAAAAAATTCTTTACCGTGAAAAATCGAGAAAATAATGAGGCATCTCTACCCATTCTTGTATGTCTGTTCCGATAAGGCTGTAAGCACCTCTTAAACATTTCATCACAGTACCTGGAATGACCATATCTTCTGTAACATTCGTCATGGGCTTTGCAGCAGGCATCGACAGGATTTGTTGGTCGCCCTGGCCCTGAACAACCCGGACCACACCAATTATATCCCGGAAAACAAAATCCTCTTCGCCTGGACCTGTACATCAAACCACCTACTTTTAACAATTTATAATAATTTATGATTGTCATGGTGATTTTGAATGGACGGGTGTAGGGAATACTTTGGTATACAAAAAATTCGAGAAAAAGAATTGTGGAATAAAAAAGGTCGAGGCATGGGAGCAGACTTCGATTTCTAATTACATTCTTTTATAATCAATAATTTCCACCTCATATCATGTTCCGCCATTTCCCAAACAACTTGACTCATCCGTGTTTGACTCATAACTGTGTTTCTGATTACTCATCAAATGCCATCGTTCATAAACTTTTAATTTTACTGAAATTATTATACAATATTATTATTAGTTTGAAAAATTATACGGAGGTGTTCTTTTTGCTGACATTTGAACATGTTTCAAAGATTTATAAAGGACAAAAACGAGCGGTGGATGATTTAAATTTTCAAATTGAAAAAGGTGAGTTTATTGTACTTATCGGACCAAGTGGTTGCGGGAAAACAACAACAATGAAAATGATTAACCGGCTGATTGAACCAACAGAGGGAACGATTTTTCTTAACGGGGAAAATATCATGCATATGGACCCGGTTAAATTAAGAAGACAAATCGGTTATGTTATTCAACAAATTGGTTTATTTCCTCATATGACCATTGAACAAAACATTTCTCTTGTCCCGAGATTATTAAAATGGTCGTCTGACAAACAAAAAGAACGTGCAAAAGAATTATTGAGCCTCGTTGATATGACTCCAGATTACCTCAATCGTTACCCAAATGAATTAAGTGGTGGACAACAACAGCGAATTGGTGTACTGAGGGCACTTGCAGCCGATCAACCATTAATTTTAATGGACGAACCCTTTGGTGCCTTAGACCCAATTACAAGAGATTCATTACAAACGGAATTTAAAAAACTACAAAGAAAACTTAAGAAGACGATTGTATTTGTCACACATGATATGGATGAGGCAATCAAACTTGCTGACCGGATTGTCATTATGAAAGATGGTCGAGTTGTCCAATTTGATACTCCTGATGAAATACTGCGAAATCCGGCTAATGAATTTGTTGAAGAATTTATTGGTAAAGAGCGTTTATCTCAGGTCCGTCCACATATTCAAACGGTCGATCAAATTATGAACCCGGCTCCTGTAACTGTTACTCCAAACGTTTCTTTAACAGAGGCAATAAAAATTATGAAACAACGGAGGGTTGACTCACTTCTTGTTGTTGATCAAAACAATATGTTAGTTGGCTATATTGATTTTGAAATCATCGATCAGAAACGGTCAAAAGCTAGTAAAATTGAAGAAGTTATTGAGAAAGAATTATTCAAAGTTGAAACTGGAACGTTGGTACGCGATACGATTCAAACGATATTAAAACGAGGATTAAAATACGTACCGGTTGTTGATGCTGAAAACCGTCTCGTAGGGATTGTTACCCGTACGAATCTTGTTGATGTTGTTTATGATTCGATTTGGGGAGATGGTGATTCAGAAATTAAAGCTCAATAGAAATGGAGACGATTTCATGGTAAATTTGCTTGATTTTTTAAGTGTGAACGGTATTGAACTTATTGTAAAAACTTGGGAACATATTTATATTTCATTGATTGCAATTTTCTTGGGGATTATTGTTGCTGTTCCTTTAGGCGTGCTTTTGACGAGAGTGCCGAAAATTGCAAACTTTATATTAGGTTTATTAAATGTTCTTCAAACAATCCCGAGTTTTGCCATTTTAGCATTATTTATTCCACTTTTAGGAATCGGCCTTGTTCCGGCCATTGTGGCACTCTTCTTATATTCATTAATGCCGATTTTAAGAAATACATTTATCGGAATCCGAGATGTAAAAAAGGATTTGATTGAAGCGGGAATTGGAATGGGAATGACTGAGTGGGAACGAATTCGACTGGTGGAAATTCCGCTCGCAACACCGGTAATTATGGCCGGGATTCGTTTAGCAACTGTTTTTCTCATTGGATGGGCCACATTGGCTTCCTATATTGGTGCGGGTGGTTTAGGCGATTATATTTTTAGCGGGATGAATTTATACAAACCCGAATATATCCTTGCCGGAGCAATACCTGTCACGCTTCTTGCACTTGTTACAGACCTATTTTTAGGAAAAGTAGAAACATGGGTAACCCCAAAAGGGATCCGAAAAAGTAAAGCTGTATAGGAAGGTGAATCAGACATTGAAGAAATCAAAGAGAGTTATCACAATACTCATTTTGTCTCTATCATTTATATTGGGCGCATGTTCCCTTCCCGGCTTAAGTGGCGCGCCCGAAAGTACAATAAGGATTGGTACGTTAAATACGACAGAGTCGCAAATTATGGGTCAGGTTGTTAAACAATTAATTGAACATGAAACGGACTTGGAAGTTGTCTTAGTTAGTAATTTAGGCTCCTCAATTGTCCAACACCAAGCCATGCTCGATGAACAAGTGGATATTACCGCAACTCGTTACACAGGGACGGATCTTTCCGGGGCACTCGGAATGGAACCGGTAAATGACCCGGATGAAGCAATGAAAATTGTCCAAAAAGAATTTAAGAAACGTTGGGACCAGACTTGGTTTGATTCTTATGGTTTTGATAATACGTATGCATTTACGGTAACCAAAGAATTGGCAGAGAAATATGGATTGGAAAAAGTATCTGATCTTGCAGATGTAGCCGGTGAATTGCGTTTTGGTGTCGATAATTCATGGATCCATCGGGAAGGGGATGGCTATCAAGGCTTTGTTGAGACATATGGTTTTGAATTTCCAAAAATATATCCTATGCAAATCGGCCTTGTATATGAGGCGCTTGCCAATGATGAAATGGATGTGGTACTTGCTTATTCCAGTGACGGAAGAATTGCCGCATTTAATCTAAAAATTTTAGAAGATGATAAAAAGTTCTTTCCACCGTATGATACATCATTAGTTGCACGAAATGAAGTTTTACGGGAGCATCCGGAATTAGAAGGGATATTGAATAAATTAGTTGGGACAATTGATACAGCTAAAATGCAAAAGATGAACTATGAAGCAGATGGTGAAAAGCGAGAACCGGCCGTTGTTGCCCAGAAATTTTTAGAAGAACATCATTATTTTGAGGGGGTGGAATGATGGACGTCTTTCAAGATTTACTTAACTATTATGGGCAAAATGCTTGGTATGTTTGGGAACAATTCTATAAACAATTTCTCATGTCTGCTTACGGTGTTTTATTTGGTGCAATCGTCGGAATTCCAATCGGTATTTTTATTGCACATCATAACCGTTTAAGTCCATGGGTAATTTCACTGGCCAATATTATTCAAACAATCCCGGCTTTAGCAATGCTGGCCGTATTAATGCTCGTAATGGGACTTGGACCAAATACAGTCGTGTTTGCTCTTTTTCTTTATTCGTTATTGCCAATTATTAAAAATACGTATACAGGGATTCGAAATGTCGATCCGGCCATGCTCGAATCAGGAAAAGGAATGGGCATGACGCGACTTCAAGTTTTACGCATGGTTGAATTGCCACTATCGTTATCAGTGATTATGGCTGGACTAAGGACTGCTCTTGTTATAACGATTGGTGTGGCAACAATTGGAACGTTTATCGGGGCAGGGGGGCTAGGTGATATAATCATTCGCGGGACAAACGTTTCTGATGGAACAACAATTATTTTAGCCGGTGCAATCCCGACAGCACTAATGGCCATTATTGCTGATGCGGTAATGGGATGGTTTGAAAAAAGACTGGCACCGAGTACAAGATTGAAAAAAAATCTGGCTAATCAAGGGTGAATAATTTTCTTTTAAAAACCACAGTCATGTTTCTGTGGTTTTTTACTGTAAAAGTCCAATTGAGAGTCAGTGTTCATCATTATTCATTTTATTTATTTTTTCTTCAAAAGCAGAGATTATTTCTTGAGTGAATTTTGACTTGGCATTGGCTATGAACGTGTTAACGATAGGCTCTATTGCTCCTTGAACGGTTACATGGACGGTTATAAATATTCTCGTTTCGCTTGGACTTAACGCCTGCCCTTTTAAGATTCCATGACCAAAAATACTATGCGATTCGCTTGCAAATTGGAAAGGAATCAAATATGACCACTCACCGTCGTTCATTTTTATGTAAAGTTTCAACGTTTTTTTCAGTATTCCCAGATTTATTTTACATTCTAATTCAGTTGCATGATGATTTCTTTTATGGTGGCGGATATAACCGGGCACAAGTGGAGCCCAAAGGTCAGAATCGCTAGCAAAACACCAGATTGTACCGATGGGATACTTCAAGTCGATCCGTTCATTAACTTTAGGCATATTTCATGTCCTCCCAGCATTTTTCGTGGTGTCTTTTATATCGAATACGAATAGGTTTCGATTTTGTAAACTGAAACAATATAGCATATTCATAATATCCGGTGAAATGAATTCCAAAGTTAACAAGATGAAACTTTTAGGGATGTTTGTCGTAAATAATTCGAGGTGATTTAATGATTATACTAAACTTATTTTTTGTCGTATTATTATTAACAGCCCTTGCTCGTTATATTGTGTTTGATGCATTTGATCCACTAATGTTTGCGATAATTTTTCTACTCCCTGTTGTTTCTGTTGTTATTTCTTTGATTAGTCAGAGACTGGCAGCCAAAGAGCGTTCTTACCAGCCCAAGAATATTGATGGGTGGTCATTTTACAATATCCAAAAGTCATTAATGAATCAAAAGCCACTTTTTAAAGGGGAAGAGCTGAGAGGTTATGTAAAACGTTATTTTCCACAAAAATGGCAATATTTTATCGGGGATATTTTTGGATTTAACTGGTACTTGTCCTTAGAAATTCAAATTAACAAGGACATTTATGATGTACAATGGTACCGTGAAAAGTGGTTTTCCCATCATGATCAGTGGATAATTTATAAAAATGGAGAACGAATTGGTGAAGCGCGAACATTAATAAATTTAAAAAATGCTGCAAAATTAAAAGAAGCCATCCAGTTCAACTTTTATGATAAATTGTATAAATCATCCGCAACAACAGTGACATCCGGCATTTCACTAACTCAAGGTGGAAAGCTACTAGGCACATTAAAACCCAACCATATGATTAGTAATGTACAAGTAATAGATGTCCAAGAAAATCAGCCAGAATATATCGTTGCACTCATTGTCCACTCATTTTATTTTAAAAGTAAGTAATGTGAAACTCGAAATCATTCAGCAAGCAGCTATGGGCTTATTTTAGAGGAGGATATAGTTTGAAACGTTTCTAAATCAAGGGTACTTGTCTTGAAAATGTTCTTAACGTTGTAAAATACGAGGTTACCTAAAGGAACTCCCTTATAGTACAGATTTTTGGCTGTTTTTATGTCGAATTTTAGCTTAGTGTACAAAATTTTTGAAATGTTTGCGGTACTCCGCTTACTTCTTGTTACAATTTTTCGAGTATATGTAAGCAATAAACAATCGTTAGCATTCCAATTATCGAAACCAGTCTATCATAAAAGGAAATTGGTATAAAATGACTATTTTTGTTGAAAATTGTAAAAATATCGCTGTATAATGGAAGATAATAAGAATTGTGATGAGAAAGGAGAATACATACGGAAATACAAACAGACCACTGTTCTTGGTACATAATATGACGAATTGTCCATGAAAAGTATCGGATTTAGCTGAAACATCTTAGAGAAAGAAGAGGGACTCCAAGATCGGTCTTTCTTGGCTAATAGGAAAGTATAAATTTTTCAATTTCTGCTTTCCTAACGCATAAGTGCTCTTGCGGCTCTGCTCTCGCCTAAAGGCTCGGCAA
>JAAROH010007741.1_pt1 | contig 40726 bp, 37 predicted proteins | sample 7248631 | NCBI WGS metagenome assembly JAAROH01 (sample SAMN09772309, study PRJNA484901) | compost metagenome | isolation source: Vermicomposting unit | place: India | reverse complement strand
CTAAAGGTGAATTTTTAGATAAGTTAAGCACCATTGGACCAACCAACGTATTTGCAGAAGGTGTAGGAACCTTTATGTCAAAGTTTGGCATACCATTCCAAGTGGGTAAAAACTTTGTAGCCTTAGCAGTATCTGCATTTGCTTTGACCAGCCTTGATACAGCTACAAGACTCGGAAGATTCATATTCCAGGAATTCTTTGAGGATCCAACTAAGGAGAAGCAATCAGTTCTAGCAAATATGTACGTATCTACAACCATCACTGTAATATTAGGAGCTGTACTTGCTGTAGGTGGATATTCAGTTATCTGGCCAATATTCGGTTCAGCTAACCAATTGCTATCTGCATTGGCTTTGATGGCTGTGGCTCTATGGCTCAAGAAACAGAAGAAGAGTTACAGCATGCTTGTAATTCCAATGGTATTCATGCTTATAGTAACCCTTTGTGCTCTAGTAATATTAGCTAATAATAATATTGCTACTGGAAACTATATACTTGTAGGATTTGCAGTAGCTCTATTCATACTAGCCATAATACTAGCTGTACAGGGATATAAGATCTTGTTCAAAAAGGATCCAAGTAAAATTGCAGAGCAAATGAAATAAAGATGAGCAAGGATTCCCTTGCTCATCTTTTTTATTATCAGTACATATGCCAGATATACTCTTTTGAGCTTACTACACCAAATGCTCCTGCATCTAAACTTGCCAAAACATCATTTCTGTCCATTATCAAACCGCTTGCCACTATAGGAATTTTAGTATCTTTATAAACCTGCTGGATTACTCTAGGAATTACTCCAGGGAGTATTTCAACCACATGAGGACGGGAAGATCTAATATTTTTAATGGATTCTTTTAAGGAAGTAGAATCGAAAATTTGCTGTCTATATATTGTAAAAGCACCAAAATCTTTAGCAAGCTTTATCAGATTAGTCTTGCTAGTGATAATCCCATCAGGTTTGATCTTGGTTACTATGTATTCCAAACCCCAGGTATCCTTAGAAAAGCCATCTATTAAGTCAACACAAATGTATATGCATTTCTCCTTTGATTGTACCCTATGAGCTATTTCCTTTAAATTGAATATATTTCCAGTAAGCAAAAAAATATTCTTACAAGGGGAATCAATAGCTTTGTCTAAGCTTTCCAATTTGGTTACAGCAGCAATAACTGGTTTTTCTATTAGGCTATCGAAAAAGCTGTACAAAAAACCACCCCATAATTTTAAAAGTTTAAGTGCCTGTTAAATTTATCTAGTTTTATTTTATCATATAAAACTTTTAGGGTAAAGCAATGGTTTTATGCATATTTTTTGCAAGCTATAGAAGAATATATATTATATGAAAAACAAAGCAAAGATGGAGGATGGCCATGTTTAAGGATAAAATATCAGCAATTATGGCTAATCTAGCTATGTTATTGGCCTTAGAGTCCTATAAACCAAATAAGACAGCAGAAAAAATTGAGGAAAAAAAAGTAGAAATACAGGTAGATGATACACAAAAGGATGAAATAGATATGCCTAATGTTTCTGGTCCTGTCGAAAATGTACCCTGGCAATATGATGAGGACTTCTTAAAAGCACAAGAGGAGTATAATACTCCAGTTTTGATGGCTGCTTTTTGTTCCGTTCTAGTTGATCCTTTGCCTGGAGAAGAGCATAATGTTAGGACAGCTGCCAGTTCAGTGAAGGGCATTTTAGTACCTCCAAATAGCATATTTTCTCAGAATCAGCAAATAGGTCCTTATACTAAGGAAAGAGGATATCAAATAGGTACTTCCTTTGCTGGACCAAATTTGGTAAAAACTGAAGGTGGAGGAGTATGTAAAATAGCTACAACTTTATATAACGTGGCAGTATTATGCGATTTGGAAATCATAGAAAGGCATTATCACTCCATGCCTGTTAACTATGTACCTTATGGGCAAGATGCTACAGTGGCTTATGGGCATAAGGATTTTCGCTTCAGAAACAATAAGGACTATCCAATATTGATTTGGTCTGAACTCATTGGAGATAGGTTATATATTGGATTTTACGGACAGGAGAAAGGGCCTGAAGTAGAGTGGAGCCATAATATTTTAAATACTATTGAATATCCAACTCAATATAGAGTAAATCCTCAATTAAAGCCAGGAGAAAAAAGAGTTGTATTAAAGGGAATAAATGGCGCTACAGTTGAATCCAAGGTTATAATAAGATATAAAAATGGAGAGGTAAAAACTAAAAGCTTAGGAATTAGCAGCTATCATCCATTGCCTGAAATAGTTGAGGTAGGAGAATAGGGGTAGCAAATACCCCTTATTTTTGTTTTAATATATCCTCTAAAACTCTTAAAATACAGCCATAAGAAAATCCTTTTTGCTGTAGGTAACTTCCAAGTTTTCCATATAGTTTTCTTTTATCATCAGTTTTATAGGATTTTATCTTTTTTGCAGCTAGCTCATAAGCTATAGAGTATTCATCTGGATATTCATTTAATACTTCCTCTATTATTTCCTTGGGAATGTTCTTTTTGTATAGTTCATATCTTATTTTTTCAGGGCCATATGTGTTATTGCTTATTTTGGACTTCATGAAGGATTTAGCATACTGAAGATCATCGATTAAGTTATATTCTTCTAAATAATCTATAGTATCCTGTATGATAAAATCCTGAAAGCCTTCCCTTTTTAGCTTGTCCATTACCTCTTTAGTGGAGCGCATTCTGTAGGAGAGGAATTTCAATGCCTTATTTTTAGCCTTTAGCTTTTCTTCCTCCAAAAGAACACCCTCAATAAACTCCTCATCTACTTCCATTTCTTCGTATAAGGAATACTTTAACTGTATTTCTTTTAATAAGCTGAAAGCCAATTTTCCATCTATATATACATTTACTCTATCTAAGTCCTTCTGGGGTTCAATCTTTGTAATTATCATATTATCACCTATTTCTAGTATATAGATTTTTTTATAAACCTAACAGTCCTTTCAAGTATGTTTACTGTATAAATGTCCTTTAGATTGGTATCAAAGGAGTGTTTCCCCTTTTTGTGTACCAGAAAAACGTGTTTAACATTGTATTCTTTCAGCTTTCTTACAAACTTAACTGTAGAGTTAAAAGGAACAATGTTGTCCAACTTTCCATGAACAAGCAAACAGGGTATCATGTTTTCACTGACCCAATTTATGGGGGAATAATAATCATATATCTCTATTTTATCCTTTGGGTTGGCTTTTAAGGTCCTTCTTGTGGCAAATCTTGAAAAAATGGATTTATTATCGGAGATGAATATATCCTTAAGATTTGTTGGTGCATAGTAGGCTACTACAGCTTTAATTCCTTCCATTCTGGTTTTATTTTTAATTTTAGTGAAATAGGTAGAATATAGAAGGGATAGGTGCCCTCCTGCAGATAATCCCATGAGCACTATATTATCCTTATCTATAGATAATTTGTCATGGTTTTCTTTAACGTATTTTAAAGCGTCGCTGTAATCAGAAAGTATATCCTCCATGCTGTTTTTGTAACCATACCTATAGTCAATGCTTACCACGGCAAAATTCTTTGAAGCCAAATACTTGCACCAGGATACATTGTTTGGCTGATTTCTAAAACCCGAGATCCATCCACCCCCATGGCAGAAGAATACCAAAGGATATTTCTTATCATCTCCAGGAAGCCACAGATCCAATTTTAGCTTCCTGTTTTTCAATTCCTTATATACAAAGGTTTTACAGGTGAAGTCCTTATCTATCTCAATTGGCAATTTGGAGTTAAGGACTTTCCATCCATATATCAGTGCTGATATGATGAAGTAGTATATTCCTAAGGTAAAGTCCTGTATAGTTAAAAGAAGGAATATCAGTAGCATGTACAATTTGTTGATTACAAAGTAAGACTTTTTTATTTTCTCTTTTAGCTTTTCCATAACATCAACCTTTGTCTACTTTTCCAGAGGATTTTCCATTATCTCTCTAGTCAATAGTGCTTTCTTTATTTCTTTTTCGTTAATATTCAGCTTATATAGCATGTATTTGGCAAGGAAATATCCAAAAGGCAGCCAGCTAACATGGCTTATGGGAAGTACTTTCCTGTTAGCACCTTCCATTTCATCGTATAATAGCTTCCTGGATTCAACTGGAAGGGTTCTATCAAAATAGGCATCAATAAAGGTTACTTTGCTTTTATCCAACAGATGAGCGTAGGATATAGGGTCCACTTTAAAAAGGGGATGAATCTCGCTATTAACAATCTCATCAAAGGACATTTCCCTTACCTTTGGAAACTGTTCAGCATATATTTTGTATAGCTTTTCTTTATCCTCTAAATGGTAATCGGTTTTTAAGCCTTTTTCAAATAGCTTCCTAGCAAATTTTGTGACGGGAGATTGATGGAATATCTGGGGCAGATGTCCTCCAGTAGTCATAAACAGAAGATGGTTTATTCTACTGTCTATAGCTCCAACTATTGTGGCTACCATTCCTCCCAAGCAATATCCCAGAACCATATTGTTTTCCTTCCATAGGCCTAATTGCTCCATCAAATCTATGGTACTTAAGGTATCTACAACTCCATGTTCCCAAAATTTAAACATAATATCTATATTGGGAAATAAGTAGCTTCTTCCGCTGACGGAGTTTTTTTCTACTCTGGTATAGTTGCCTGGGAGTATTAGTATCCCGCTACAAACCCCTGCATTAGCAAGTAGTGGTCCCAATTTCAGTAGGAACTTTACATTTCTGCTACCAAGGCCATGAAGTATTATAGCCGACGCTCTCGTTTCTTTTTTAGGTTCATACAGATATAGCTCTACATTTTCAGTGCCAGGTGAGCAATCTTTATATAATGTTTTGAACCTTATATAGCTGCATCTGTAGTTTTTCCCTTTGAATATATAGCCTGAAATGTAGTCTATAGGTTTTTTGGTATAGTTAAAGTTGATTATCATTTCCATATCCTTTCTTTACAATCGTTTATATTATTATTCCATTATAATACCCGAAATAGTTATCCCTTTCCCATAGTTCTGTGATAAAGCATAAAAAAGTTTTTCTTTTTCTATATATAAGTTCTGATAATTATATGAATATTATACAGAACAATTACCATAAAAAATAGTTCCACTTATATGATAAAGCTGTTAGAATATAAGTATAGTGAAAAAATGGAGGGAGAGCTTTGAAAAGATTTTTTGGTACCTTAGGAATGACTTTAGGCTCTTGGATTATGTGGATAGGCCTTTTTGCAATAATTTGTCCTTTTTTATTTCCTATTCCTATGTTTCCAGAATTAAAGAACATTTTTAATATAGTTGCATTTGTTTTTCCAATAGGATTTGTAATAAGATTTCTTTCCATGTATGAAAGAGATCTGTTTGAAAGATTACCCTATTTAGGAAGGGATATCTTTTTTATACTTACTTTAGTATCTATTCCGTCTACTGCGGTACCTGTTGCTTATGCCTTATATCAGAAGGAAGGATATCTGACAGTTGTTAAAGGACTGATTTTAATTGCAATTGGAATAGTTGGATACATTCTATTGAACTACCATATCAGAGACAAAAAAAGGAGTAAGCGTAAAAAGGAAACAGAAGAATAGCCTATCTAACAACCCTGTCTTCTTTGTCATAGAAGATAGGGTTGTTTTATATAATGATAAGTTAATAAATTTATGTAAAATAAACAATAATAGAAGGGAATGAAAAGATTTTGTAGAAATAAAGAAAATATAGTTGTTATATTAAATGATGCTAACAATTAAAAAAGGGGATTATAGAACTAAAAAAATACAAAAAATAGTTATTAACACTGTTAATGTTTAAATCATAACTGTACAGTATAGACTTATGGTTTAAAAATTATCCATATATTTAAGATAATATATGGGCAATTGGAGATGGTTAATATGTATAGTCCTACTTATGGGAAAGTTTCTTACGATAAGATGATTGAGATAATAAAGGATTTCATAAAAAAATCCCCTCATAGCAATTACAAGATTTCAGTAGGTACGGATACTCAAAATTTTGGTTATACAAAGACTGTAATAGTAGTAGCAGTACACAGGGAAGGCAGTGGAGGCATATTCTTCTACGACATTAAGAAAGTAAAGAAGATAACCAATTTGAATCAAAAGCTCTTATATGAAACGGAGAATAGTTTGAATTTAGCTACTAAGCTATCTAAAACCTTAGAAGAGGAAGCCATAAATTTAGGCATAAATATACACGTGGATGCAGGAAATAATGGAAAATCATCAAAGCTGATACCGGAAATAGTAGGCTGGATTAAAGCCTGTGGGTTTAATTGCGAAACAAAGCCCGATTCCTATGCAGCTTCCTCTATAGCAAATAAGTATTCTAAATAATATTGAATAGGTTTTTATTAGTTATAGTAAAAGCATACTAGCAAAGATAAGTTTCACTTTGCTAGTATGCTTTATTATAAGTTTTTGTGGTTTACGTTGGCAAAATTAAAAGCTCTGGATCTTTCAAGAAATTTTATGACAACTTGAGAAATAAATCCATCAGCTAGGTGATGAAGAAAGGTTCCCACTCCAGTTATTATGAGCAGTTTATATACATCAAATCCTATAAATGGCATAACCACAAGAACTTCTAAAATTCCATGCAATGGGCCTGTAGCAAGTATAACCTTAGGAAAGGACCAGCCTCTTTTTATGAGCATTACACCTAAAAGGCCTACGAATACATGCATGAAAGCTCTAGCTCCAACTAATGGACCTAGATTTAGGAAGAAACCTAAAGCTGAACCCAATCCTGTCATTATAGCCACTTCTGGTCCTAAAAGCATGGATAGAAACATAGGCACATGGGCGCCAAGAGTGGCTGAAAAGGGAGGGATTATTATTTTAAAAAACACAGCAAAAGGTATAACTATAGCAAGGGCAGTAAGCAAAGCTGTAATAGCAATCTTTTTTGTTTTCATGACAATACCTCCTGAAGTTTCAAATTATTAATACAAGTATAGCAGATGTATATACATTTGTCAATACACTGCATATGGGTTATCTATTTTCTAGTTTAATCTGTTCATAGATTAATTATTTATTGTAAAAAATAGAGCTTATTTAAAGTAAGGAACTTGCTGCAATATATAAATTGTAAATATAAGCTTCAGTTATTATAATGAAAGTGAACATGCTTATTTCTTTGGAAAGGAGATGAGCCTTTGAAGAAGAAATACATTATACCAATAGCATTGGCACTTATACTGATAATAATTTTTTTCAATACCATAATTGGATTCATTACTGATTACCAATGGTTTAGCAAGTTAGGATATGCAAATACTTTTTTGAAAAAGCTTCATACCCAGCTTAAAATAGGGATATCTATTTTTATTGCTTTATTTATTGTGATCTATTTTTATCTTCAAATCATTAAGAAAAGGTATTATGCTGAATCAGGTATCTCACAAGAACAGATGAAGGATAGGTGGATTAATAGGATTTTTTGTATTGGTGCAGCTTTAATTTCATATTATACATCTTTCATCCTTGCAAAGGATTTGTGGTTTAATATACTGCTTTATATCCATAGAGCTGATTTCAACATTAAAGATCCCATATTCAATAAGGACATATCTTTTTACGTTTTTAGTCTGCCTTTTTATAAAGAAATACTAGGCTTAACTTCTGTAGTTGTTCTGATGTTGATTGCACTGACCTTTGCTGTATACCTTATTTTGTTTTTCTTCAGAAGATCCAATGAAGAGATTTTCAACAATCAAAAGCTTCTTGATGATCAGAAAAAGCCTAAAATAAGCTATTTCATAGACAAAGGGCTTTTGAAGAATGCTTTACTTAATCTTGGAACCTTAGGCTCTCTAATACTAGCCTTTATTGGAATCCATTTTTTGCTTAGCACCTATGAAATTCTTTATTCTACCAGAGGATTTGTATTTGGAGCAGGCTTTACCGATGTAAAAATAACAATATGGTTATATAGAATATTGGCTGTGGGATTTGGTGTTTCAGCAATCATATTTCTACTAAGCATCATCAAGAAGGATTTAAAAAAGGCCTTTATTGGCCCCCTGATTTTAATAGGCTTGTTCATAATAGGAAATGCAGCTGCTGGTCTTGTACAGAGATTTATTGTGGAACCAAATGAGGTGTCCAAAGAAGCGGTATATATAAAAAATCATATTGAATTTACTCAAAGGGCCTATGGATTGGACAAAGTGGAAGAGAAGGAGTTTCCAGTAAGCCAAGATTTGACAGAAGAAGACTTGAAAAACAATGAGGATACCATAAATAATATACGCATAAACGATTACAGGCCTATTACAAAGACCTATAATCAGCTTCAGGCAATAAGGCTTTACTATAATTTTAATGATGTGGACATAGATAGGTATTATATTGATGGGAAATACACTCAGGTGTTTTTGTCTGCTAGAGAGTTAGACCAACGGAACCTTCAAAACAAAACTTGGATAAACAAACATCTAAAGTATACCCATGGGTATGGAATTGTATTGTCGCCAGTTAATGCAGTAACAGCTAGTGGTCAGCCAGAACTTCTCATCAAAAACATTCCACCCGTTAGTCAGTCTAATTTGAAGGTGACAAGACCTGAGATTTATTTTGGAGAATCTACCAATGATTATATAATAATCAATACAGACGAAATGGAGTTTGATTACCCTGAAGGCTCTGATAACAAGCAGACAAAATATCAAGGGGATGCAGGAATAAAGCTTAATGGCATAAACAGGTTGTTATTTGCTGTAAGAGAAAGGGATTATAAGATACTGATATCCAAAAACATAAATTCAGACAGCAGGATAATAATAAATAGAAACATAATTGAGAGAGCAAAAAAGATTGTTCCCTTTATAAAATATGATGATGATCCTTATATAGTTTTAGATGAGGAAGATGGAAGGCTATATTGGGTTATAGATGGATATACGGTTACAGACAGATACCCCTATTCTAAACCTTATTCAAAAGAGGACAATATAAATTATATTAGAAATTCTGTTAAGGTAGTTATAGATGCATATAATGGTACAACTAGGTACTACGTATTTGATGAAGATGACCCAATTATCCAAACTTATAGGAATATATTTCCTAACTTATTCTTAGATAAGTCCCAAATGCCTGAAGGGCTAATGAGCCATATGAGGTATCCTATAAATCTATTTGATATTCAGGCAGAAGTGTATAAAGAGTACCATGTAAGCAATCCAATGGTATTTTACAATAATGAAGACCTTTGGGATATTGCTAATGAAAAGTACATGTCTGAAGTTTTAGAGGTAGAAGCCACCTATGTTATGTTTAAGCTTCCTGATGAACAAGAGGTTGAATTCTTGCTTACAGTTCCTTATACCCCTAGAACTAAGCCTAATTTGACATCCCTGTTTATTGCTAGAAATGATGGGGATAGCTATGGGAAGCTCTTTATATATAAATTTCCAAAGGGAGAAACAATTGATGGGCCCATGATGGTAGAATCCAGAATAGATCAAAATACTTCCATATCTGAAGAGATGACCTTATGGAGTCAGCAGGGTTCAAGAGTATTAAGAGGCAATATGATTATAGTTCCCATTGAGAATTCGTTGATATATGTAGAACCAATATACCTTGTATCAGATAATGAAAACAGCCTTCCAGAGATGAAGAGGGTTATAGTTTCATATAAGGATAAGATAGTGATGGAGGAAAGTTTAGAAAAGGCATTTAACAAGCTCTTCAATATTGAAGAGGAAGAGGAGAAGGAAGAAGAGCCTGACCAATTACCAAATGTACCTGAAGAAAATGAAGAAACTAAAGAAATTAAGCAGCTGATTAAAAGAGCAAATGAGCTATTCAATAAAGCTAAGATGGCTTCACAAAGCGGAAATTGGGCGGAGTATGGTAAGTATATTAATGAGCTTGAAAAGGTGTTGAAGGAGTTAGATGCAAGCTATTAATGCTTGCATCTTTTTTAGTATGCTTTATTCTTCAATAAGTAGAAATTTATGTTATAATGTAGAAAAAAGAGGTGGTATTCTTGGCTCTGGTGCTAACTTTAAACCCTTCCCTCGACAAATGGTATTGTATTAGAGATTTTGACAAAGGCAAATCCTTCCGTGTAAAAGATTATAGGTATACTGTTGGTGGTGGCGGAATTAACGTAGCAAAGATTATAAATGAGTTTAATGAGCAAGTGATGGTAGTTGGATTTGTAGGTGGAGATAGTGGAAGGCATATAGAAAATCAGCTGGATAAGCTGGGCATCAATCATAAGCTCATTTCCATTGAGGATGAGAGCTCATATACCCTTAGGATAGTAAGCGAAGATGATATAGTTACTGAAATAGTGGAAGAAGGGCCTACTATTTCATTGGAGGAAGTATCAAAGCTATATAGATTGTTTGAAGAGGAAGTTAGCAAATGGGATTATATATGTGTATGTGGAGATTTGCCTAAAGGTTTACCAAAGGGTATATTATACGATTTAATAATATTATCAAAAAAGTATAACAAGAAGTTCTTCCTATCAGCTGGTGGAGAATATCTAAAAGCGGGCATTGATGCAGTTCCATATTTTGTCTGCTTAACTAAAGAGGAGCTGGAGGATTATCTAGGATGCAGTGTTAATTCTAACTTAGAAGTTATTCAAGCAGGGAAGTACCTAGCACAGGATGGAATAGAGATAATTATGTTTTTTCTAGGCATAGGAGATGTATGTGTCTTTTACGATGGATACATATATATGGTTCGAATGCCCAATATAAAAGCAGTAAACTATACAGGCATTAGAGATTCTATTGTGGGCGGTTATATTACATCCCTGATTAGAGGGTATGATTTTGAATTCACCTTAAGGGTATCCATTGCATGTGGACTAGCCAATGCTTTGGTACCAGAGCCAGGTAAAATTGATATAGCAGATATGAAGCGAATAATGAATGATTTGGTTATAATTAAATCTCGCTTTTAAATCGACAAACCTTATCTAATTTATTGATGGATAAGGTTTATTTGTTAACATATTAAATAAAAATTGTTGCTTTACAAAAACCTGTGATATAATTTCAATATCTAGGATCCCTGGGAGGTGCAAAGATGACCAAGATAATTGTAGATAGCACAACTGATTTACCGAAGGACATCATAAAGGACTATGAAATGGACGTTTTACCCCTTAGAGTTTTTATTGAAGATAGAGAATATCTGGATAAAGCTGATATTAGCGTTGAAGAAGTATATGATGCCATGAGGAAAGGAATTTACCCGAAAACATCACTGCCTACCCCTAATAGCATATATGAAATGTTTATGAAATACGCATCAAAAGGAGTCAATTTCATCTATTACTGCTTCTCATCTAAGCTTTCAGGAACCTATCAAGCTGCTCATATAATAATAGAAGACCTCAAAAAAGAGTTCCCCAATGTGAAGATGGCAATTTTAGATACGAAAGCTGGTTCCATAGCTTCAGGGCTTATAGCTCTACAAGGAGCAAAAATGGCTAGACTTGGTACAAAGTTTGAAGACATCATAGAAGTGTCCAAGGAAAATATTAAAAGCATTGAACATATATTCACCTTAAACGATTTAAGCTGGTTGCTCAAAGGCGGAAGGATAAAGAAAACTTCAGCTATAATTGGAAGTGCATTAAACATTAAGCCCATACTAGATGTGCAAAACGGTGAAATAAAGGTAATTAAAAAGATCAGAGGAAGAAAGAATGCATTAGAAGCCCTTGTGGAGACGGTATATGAAAGAATTAAGGATTTTCCCAATCAGATAATTGGCATAGCCCATGCAGATGACCTGGATGTTGCTTTGAGGTTAAAAAACATGTTGGTGGAAAAAATAGGCCATAATAACATATTCATAGAGAAAATAGGAAGTGTGTTAGGTGCTCATCTAGGGATTGGAGGAGTTGGAGTATTCTTTTTCAGTAAAAAAACTAAAGGCTATATAAGTGAAATATAAATTAAAAATAAAGCTCTCATCTTTAAGCATAAACTCGTTTTTGCCCAAAGACGAGAGCTTTTATTAGTAAAGCCTTCTTATAATCCCGCAAGCAAGCCTTTTGCCAGAATTTCCTGAGGGCTGAGTTCTGTAGTCATCAGGATTTTGATGTATTATTACCGATTTCCCAATAATATCCTTTGGTTTAAACTTATCAGTGTAGAAACTCATCCTTGCATACCCCTTATTGGAGAATATAACAGGAAAATCCCCTGCATGATTTCCGTGAGGCTGATTGGTAGGATTGTAGTGCCCTCCAGCAGATTCAAAAGGATTTTCAGGATCCGTTATTTCACATATGCCTATTTCATGAATATGGAATCCAAATGGTCCAATAGGTGATTTATCTTCATTGCCAGGTTCGTATTCAGGCAGTCCCCAAACTTCAATATATACTTCCGTTCCTCCTGGCACGTCGTCAAAAAATACATTTCCGTATATACTAGGTGCTAAATTCCCACCTAGTATTTTTGCGTAGGCAGTAATCCTTTCATAATAATACATTCCTATTCCTCCCCTCAAATACATAGTATGTAGAACAGACTGGATAGGTGAATTTCATCATACCCCTTCCAGCTGAGTCGTATATATTAATTGAGACCATGGGGAATAGGGGGTAAAAATGGCCATAGATGTAGAGTTCTTAGTTGTAATAGCTGAAATGCTCAGCAAAGACACTTTTGATGATAAGCTGTTTGAAAAATTAATGAGAACAAGAGGAGCAAAAGCTTTTCTAGAACAAGAGGGCTTTTTAGGAAGAAAAGTTAATGTGTCAGATATTAAAAATGAAATGATAAAATTGCTACAACAAGAAGATTATGAGGATAAGTTTCAATTTTATAGGATAAAGAAAAATATTACTAGGATAAGGGATGACCTTGAGTATTTGAGGAAGAATAGAGCTTTAATATTGGAAAAAGCTCTTGAAAAGGTGTATAAGATAGTTCCTGAAGAGATGGATGTACGCACTGAAATTTGCCTGTATGTAGGAGAATATGGTGGAGGTTTCACCATTAATAGGAACTGGGTGCTTATAAACTATGGAAAGTATATAGGCCACAAGGAGGAGTTTGTAAACATATTAAGCCACGAATTATACCACAGCAGAGTTATACCCATAAGATACAAAATTAATTTTTTATTTAAATCCATCCTTAAGAAGAGGAGAGATGCCTACAACCTACTAGGTAAGATAATAGAAGAAGGGATTGCATGTTTAATACAGCATGGAGCTATTTTAAATAGGGATGACTTATCAGGCAATCTCACCCGAAGGAACCTATCCCATAGCAAGGAGCAATTTGAAATCTTAAACAGAATTCTATTAGACATGAGGTATGGAAAATTTGATAAAAACTGCTTAAAAAAGATAAATGTATATTCACTAGGATATCTAATGGTAACCACAATATACAACGAAATGGGAGTTCTGCCTTTGGATAGTTGGACTATGAATTTGGATTTCAGGGGGATAATTATGACTTTTAATAAGCTGTGTGTGGAGAAAAATTTACCCTATGGCTTTTATCCTGAAGCAATAGAATGGCTAAGATGAAGGCTAAAATAATTTTATTTGGGTTAATACTTTGTTTTCAGGTTATGGTATAATCATATCAAAAGAAGTAGGGAGGAACATAATGGTAAATTTTATTCATACTGCTGATTTACACTTGGGCTTAGAATTTAAAAGTGTAAATTTTGATAGGCATAAGGCCAATGAGCGGAGAATAGAGCTGTGGAATACCTTTGAGAGGATAGTCAGAAAAGCAGCAGAAGATGAAATGGATTTTCTTCTTATTGCAGGGGACTTATTTGAAGAAGAATACTTTACCTTTAAGGATATAAACCGAGTTAAGGATACTCTTTTCAAGGCTAATACAGTAAATATAGTTGTAGTAGCCGGTAACCATGATCCTCTAAACAGGAAATCCTTATATAGGGTAGTGGACTGGCCTGAAAATGTGACCATATTAGGTCCTGGTGTTTTAGAGAAAAAGGAGTTTCCAGAAAAAAATACTGTAATATACGGCTACAGTTGGGATAAAGGGGAAGTTAATGAGGATATATTTCGCCATTTTGATGGATTGGATGAAAGCAAGATAAACATTCTCTTAATCCACGGAGATGTATTAAATAGGGAAAGCAAATACTTGCCCTTAGATAAAAATTTTTTGCTACAGCTGGGGTTTGACTATATTGCACTAGGGCACATACATAAGCCTGTTATATTTTCAGAAAAAATGGCCTACTGTGGCAGCCCTGAACCCTTAGATTTTGGGGAAACAGGAGTGCACGGAATTATTCAAGGGTCAATTACAAGCAAAGGAACTAATATTGATTTTGTACCATTTAGCAAAAGGATATTTGTAGAAAAGACAATAGAACTCAATGAAACCATGGGATATATGGATATTATAAGCAAAATACAAGGCTGTGATGATGAAAAGAATAAAAGCAAAAATCTATACAAGCTTACACTAAGAGGAATAATAGACCCTAGTGTGGAGCTAAATATAAAGGATATGGAACAGAGCCTTAAAGATGATTTTTACTATTTAGAAATAGTTGATGATACAACTGTTGATTATGACCTGGATGCTTTAGCAAGAGAAAATAAGGACAATATCATTGGCTATTTTATTGAGGAGATGAAGAAAAAGGATTTAAAGGATAAGGTAAATAGGCAAGCCCTATATATAGGACTAGAGGCGTTGTTGAAAGGCAAGGTGGGCTTATGATATTAAAGGAGCTTAATTTAGTTTCCTTTGGAAAGTTTAAAAATAAGGTAATAAATTTTCATGAGGGTTTAAATGTTGTCTATGGAGAAAACGAATCGGGGAAGACAACTATACATAATTTTATCGAAGGCATGTTTTATGGCTTTTTAAAACCTTATGTAAAGAAGAAAAAATTCTTGGATGAATTGGATAGATTTAGGCCTTGGAATGGAGAGAAATATGCTGGAATTCTAACTTTACAAAAGGGAGATAGAAGTTATAGAATAGAAAGGGATTTTGATAGGAAAGAAGTAAAGGTTTATGATGAATTAACTGGCAAGGATATAACCGATGAGATAGACCTTGGAGAAAAGATAAATATTCATCTTCCGGGGCTTTACTTCTTTGATTTTAACTGTTTTGTATATAGAAATACCATATCTATAAGGCAGCTGGGAAACAAGATTGATACGGAACTTTCTAAGGAGATAAAGGACAAGCTAGCTAACATAGCTACCAGCTTAGATGATGAAATATCAGTTAAGAATGCTCTTTCTGAACTAGAGAAGAGAATTGAGCTGATTGGAACAGAAAAAGCCCATAAAAGGCCTTATGGAAGGGCTGTAAAGGAGCTTGAGAGCTTACAAGAAAGAAGAAAGGAAGCCTTGCAGAAAAAACAAGAATATGAAGATACAGAGGAAAGATTCCTGAAGCTTAAAGATGAAATCCAAAATAGAGAAGGGGAAATAGCCATATTAAAAGCTAAGCTGGAAAAGGCCAAGCTCCTTGATATGAAAAGGACCTATGAAGAGGCTTTAAGGTTAAAAGAAGAAATTCAAATTCTGGAGGGTAAAATTGAAGATTTAAAGGAATACTCCAGCTTATCTGAAGATGATTATTATACGGCTTTGAAACTAGATAACCAGCTTAACCTGTTGGATGAAGAAATTGATAGTTTGATGGAAAGATTAAAAGGTATAGATGCCAAAATTAAAGACATAAGCCAAAAAGACACTCATCTAATTGAAGAAAAAAACAGCTACGAGCAGCTATATGAGGATTTTTCCCAATACAATCAGATGGAAGAAGAAAAAAATACCCTATTGATAAATAGCCTTAAAAACCAACTAGAATTAGCCAATGTCCAGTTGAAGGAGAAAAAAGAGAAGAAGAGGAAAGCAACTATACAATCCTTGGTCTCTGCTATTGTTGTGTTAATTTCTTTAGGCTTATCTCCTGTAAATAGCTTATTTTTAATACTAGCAGGTATATCCTTTATATTTGCTGCTTATTCTCTATATTCAAAAAGCAAGTTGAAGAGAGAAGAAAAAGAATTAGATGAAAATTTGCAAAAGCTGAAAGATAGGGAAAAGGAAAGAGAAGAGAGGATAAACAGTATCACTGAAGGGCAAAAAAGAATACTTGAAAAATACGGCTGTTCTTCTAAAATGGAGTTTAATAGGCTTTACGAAGACATGAGGTTTAAACAAGCTAGTAGAAATTCCCTATTAAATGAAATAGAAGGTTTGTACTTGCAAAAAAAGGAAGCGGAAGAGCTTATTGAAGGGAAAAAGAGGCATAGAGAACAGCTAAGGTATGAACTTAAAGCTTTAATGGGGCAAAATAGGGTAAGCTCTATAGATGAGTTTAAGGATGGGCTTGCTCAAAAAAGAGCTTATGATAATCTAGTGCGAGATAGGGAAAATAAGTTAGGATTATTAGACAGCATATTGAGAAACAATAATTTGGAAGAGCTTAATGAAAAACTTGTCCACTTAAAAGATGAATATTACGAAGAGGCTGAACAGATTAATATCGATGAAGCAGAAGAGAAATTAAAAATCATGGAAAATGATCTTTCAGAAATAAAGTATGAGTACTCAAAGCTAGAAGAGAGAATGGACATATTAAATAGCCATATCCAGGAGCTGATAAATATAGAAGAGGAAATAGCTAGAGTTCAAAGGAAAATAGAAAAATATAGAGAAGAGATTCAGTCTGCCAAAATAGCTAAAGAAGTTATTGAAAGCCTATCAGAAAGAATTCATAAGCAATTTGCTCCTGAGATAAATAGGAATGTAAGCCAGTTAATAAGCTTTGTTACTGATGGAAAGTATGGGAATATTAAAATAGATGACAATTTAGATGTAACCGTAGAGAATCCATCTACAGGAGAGCTGATTTCTCTTGAAAGCTTAAGTGGTGGAACTATCGACCAAATATATTTTGCATTAAGGTTTAGTTTAATTGATTCAATGAAAAAGGATAATTTTCCTTTAATACTGGATGATTGCTTCATTCAATATGATGATAGAAGGCTTGAAAATATATTGAAGTTTTTGGTTAAGCTCAGTGAAAGAAACCAGGTTATATTGTTTACCTGTCATACTAGGGAAAGGGATATGCTTAACAAAATAAAGGCAGAGTATAACTTTGTAAGCTTAAATTAAAGTATTACATTAACCTTTAAAAAGCTGAAAAATAGGGATTTTAATCTTAAAGTTAAACTTTAACATTAATAGGAGTGGTGTATTTGATTTATGCAATAGGAGACCTGCATTTGGATTTTTCTAAGGAAAAGTCCATGGACGTCTTTGGAGAAAAGTGGGCAGATTACGAGACAAAGATATTTGAAAACTGGAAGCAGGTAGTGAAAGATGAGGATTTAGTATTGCTTCCAGGGGATATCTCCTGGGCCTTAAAGCTTAACGAGGCTATACTGGATTTAGAAAGGATTGATAAGCTTCCAGGATATAAAGTGATAGTAAAGGGCAACCATGACTTTTGGTGGCAAGGGCCAAAGAAGCTAAAGGAGTTGGGATTAGAAAGGATATTTTTCTTGCAGAATAACAGCTACATCTATAATGGCAAAGTAGGCATAGGTGGTGCTAGAGGTTGGATATCTAAGGATTGGGAAGGATTCACGGAACATGATGAAAAAATATTTAACAGAGAGCTAAACAGGCTACACTTGTCTCTAGCTAGCATAGGTGAGGAAGTAGAAACTAAAATTGCTATATTACATTATCCTCCTTTTAATGCTGATTCAACTCCTAACGAGTTTGTGGATGTGATGGTACAATATGGGGTTAGCATATGCGTATATGGTCATCTTCACGCTGAAGGACACAGATTTGCAGTGGAAGATGAAATAAAAGGAATTCGGTTTTTCTGTGTTTCCAGCGATTATATAGATTTTAAACCTAGAAAAATACTGTAAGGAGGTATAGTATGAAAGTAATTGTTGAAAAAGATTACGCTGCTCTCAGCAAAAAAGCTGCTGAAATAGTCAAGGAGGAGATGTTAAAAAAGAAGGACATAGTGTTAGGCTTAGCTACAGGTAGCACTCCTTTAGGCCTATATCAGGAATTAATAAGGATGCACAAGGATGAGGGCTTAGACTTTTCAGAGGTTACTACTTTTAACCTAGATGAATATATAGGAATAGATTATGATAATCCCAACAGCTATCATTATTACATGAAAAACAACTTATTTAAGCATATAAACATTGATGCCAACAACACCTTTGTACCAGATGCAAATGCTAAGGACTTAGAGGATTATTGTAAAGAATATGATAGGTTAATAGAAGAAAAGGGTGGCATCGATTTACAGATTCTAGGCATAGGTGTAAATGGACATATTGGCTTTAATGAACCTGATGAAGAATTAAACGTTGGGACAAGCATAGTGAACTTAACTGAGTCAACTATCCAAGCAAATTCAAGATTTTTTGATTCTATAGATCAAGTACCTAAAAAGGCAGTAACCATGGGAATTGGCAGCATAATGAAAGCTAAAAAGATATTGCTTTTGGCTAGTGGTAAGAGCAAACATGAAGCTATAAAAAAGCTTATTAAGGGGGATAAAGTGACAACCCAATTGCCAGCAAGCTTGCTTCTACTACATCCAGATGTGACAGTCATAGTGGACGAGGAGGCCTATAGGGGATAGGATAGGAGGAATATTTATGGAGACAGAGATAGAAGTAAAGGTTTTAAATGTGGACTTGAATGAAATAGAAGAGAAGTTAATCCATTTGGGTGCAAAACTGATAGCTGAAGAGTTGCAGGTAAATACTGTAATAGATTCTGAAGACAGCTATATCCAAAAGGGTTTAAATAGCTATCTTAGAATAAGAGAGACTACGGATTTGTTGAATAACAAAAAAACTATAAAATTCACTTTAAAAAAGAACTTTGAAACCATAAAGACCAGGAAGAACATAGAGATAACAACCATAATTGATAACAAAGAGGCAATGATAGAGATTTTAGAAAACCTAGGATATAATGTTGTTAGAGAAGGTTTTAAAAAGAGGAAGTCTTATGTTTTTGATGGCATTAAGTTTGACCTTGACAGATGGGATGAAGATACATACCCCTATCCTTATATGGAAATAGAAGTGAAAAACCAATCTGATCTTGACAAGGCAATAAAATTACTTAACATAGATGAAAGAAATATTTCAACCAAGTCGATAACTGAACTAATAGAACAGCTAAAAACAAGCAGGGATTAATAGAATCCCTGCTTGTTTTTGTGTTTATAGTAACCAAAGGATATCAATTGAATATTATATAATAAAGTAATGTATGTAAGGTGATTTTTATGAAAAGTAAGGGTAAGCACTATGATGAAAGTATAATACTTATTTTTCTGCTACTAATATTGTTATTTGGCTGGGGACATGGTAAGCATCGTAGAGTGTTTGAGGAAGAATTGATCCTAATACTATTGTTATTATTATTTTTGTAACAGCTAAACACAGTAGAATCCTACTGTGTTTTTTCTCTGTCTCTAAACAGGAATTTGATGGAGTAAAGTCCTGCTAATCCTACTAAACCATATATAAGTCTACTTATAGCTGAAGTTTGACCACCAAATATTGCAGCTACCAAATCGAATTCAAATAGCCCAATTAGTCCCCAGTTTAATGCCCCTATTATAACTAATACCAATGCTAATGTATCCACCATATCAACTCCTTTCTTTTAGAAATAGGATTCCATAATTTTAAAATATTTATTCAAAATAAGTAACCACAATTTGGTGTTAATCATAATATACAGTGAGAGAAAAAATAAAGGAGGTTTTTATATGGTAGAAGAAATCAGGGGAGATAAAGGAAGAAGAGGAAGAGATTTCTTTGGTTCAGATGATGATTCTTTACTATTCTTCTTCTTGTTGTTGGTAATTTTATTTGGTGGCGGCAAATGGCACTATAGAGATGGAGATGATTCCTTATTATTCTTCTTCTTGTTACTAGTATTATTCTTTACAAATGGATGGTGCTAAAATCCCGTATTTCACATACGGGATTTTATTTTGCTAAATATTTTTGAAAAAATTTTACATTATGGTAAAATTATATATTATAGAAAGGAGGTCTTATAATTTGTTTCTTGTAAGGATACTATTAATTGTTTTTGCTGCAGTTACATATATATACGGCTTTGAGCCTTTATATTTTTATATATCATTAGGATGTGCTTTGTTGATTGATGTATTAGCTTACATAAAAAAAGAGAAAAGAGATTTTATAAAGCAATTTGAAAAGGAAATAGAAGAAGTGGCCAATGGCAATCTGTCTAAGAAGTTCAAAACAGGGGACAAGCAGTATGCCAGCATAGTAGATAGCTTAAACAGGATTATGTATAACTATAGAAGCGCCTTGGCACAGATTAGCTACTCCTCTCAAAGGGTAGTTACTGTAACAAAGGATCTAGCTGAGGCTACCCATCAAACTAGCCAATCCATAAATGAAATTGCAACATCTATTGAGGAGATATCTGTTGGTGCTGATAAGCAAAAAAGCCAGGTAGATGCATTGTTATCTATGAACAACAGTTTAAGGCTTTTATCCCAGGAAACAACAGAAGAAAATATCAAAGCTAAAGAAAAATGGCTATATACCAATGAAATATTTGTTAAGACAGGAGAAACCCTAAATAGATTAGTATATAACATGGAAAATAGAACTGAAAGAAATAGGACCTTGCTTAAAAGTGCAGAGGTTATCTCTAAGAACGTAGATGAAATAAACGATATTGTAGATTTGGTAAAGGGCATCTCTGAACAGACTAATTTGCTTGCATTGAATGCTGCCATAGAAGCAGCAAGGGCTGGAGAACATGGACGGGGTTTTGCAGTAGTAGCAGAGGAAGTAAGAAAATTAGCTGAAATGACAAGAAATTCTACAGAGAAGATAAACAGCATGATTGGAGATTTTGCTAACCAGATGAATAATCTGTTGGTCAATCTAAAGGAAGGCATAGAGGAAGAATACAAGGATGCCCAACTGGTTAGGGAAACAGAAAATTATTTCCTACAATGTAAGGACAGCCTTAATACCATAAATAGCGTTTTAGAATCTACTGATAGAAAGATGGAAGATCAATTACAAGCTATAGATAAAATAATTGAGGAACTTAAATTTATAAATGATATTTCTGAAGAAAATGTATCACAAACTCAACATATTTCAGCAGCTATAGAAGAACAGGCAGCTATTACAGAGGATATAAGCAATAATGCTGACACTATCAAAAATATGAGCATAGAGCTAGGGGATGAAATTAAGCGTCATGCAAAAATTGTAATGGACAAGAAGGTATTAGATGAGATAATAGAATCAAACCTAAAAATAGTCAATGAAATTAAGGAAAATCCAGACATCAGATCCTTCAACTTACCAGCCCATAGGAATATCTATAAGAACGTTTTAGAGAAATATCCTAATATTGAGCTGATTTATTTTTACGATAGATATGGAAAGCTAATATCCTCCAGTGATACTATTAGCGATGATATAGATGTAAGAAATAGAGAATGGTTTGTGGGTGCTTTAAAGAATGGATTGTACATATCCGACTTCTATTTGAGCATATTCAACAATGAGGTCAACAAAACCATATCAACTCAAATTAAGGATATGGGCGGCAACCTCATAGGAGTAATGGGATTTGATATAAGGATAGAAAGCTAATTTTGGTAGCGTCTATGATTGCATGATTTGTTATTATGATAATTACATATAGGTTTAGTAATTATATAACCTCATGGTATGCATGAGGTTATATTTTTTTTTATAAAAATAAATAAAAAGTATAGCACATTTATTTAAATATGTTATAATATATATAAATTATTGAAAAAGTAGGAGGAATAATATGGCTCGTCTACAATATATAAGATGGTTTAATGAAATCAATAAAGATGACATACCAATGGTTGGAGGAAAAGGAGCTAACCTTGGAGAACTGACCCAAAAAGGATTGGAAGTACCCCCTGGATTTTGTGTTACAGCGGAAGCATACAAGTATTTCATCGAAAAATCCAATTTAAGCGGTGTAATAAGGGAAAAAATTGAAAAACTGGATGTTGAGGATTCTGCTGAGTTACAAAAGGTTAGCAAGGAAATAAGAGACCTAATAGTAAAGCAGCCAATACCACAGGATTTAGCTGATGAGATAAAAACAGCTTATGACCAATTCAACAATAATATAGGAGTACAAGATGGAGAGGTTGCAGTCAGATCATCAGCTACAGCGGAAGACCTTCCAGAGGCATCTTTTGCAGGTCAACAGGATACTTACCTTCATATAAGAGGGACAGAGGAATTACTTAACCATGTAAGGAAATGTTGGGCTTCTCTATGGACTGCAAGGGCTATATATTACAGAGAAAAACAGAAGTTTGACCACTTTGAGGTTGCTCTTAGCGTAGTAGTTCAGAAGATGGTAAACAGCGAAAAATCAGGGGTTATGTTTACAGCAAATCCAGTTACCAGCGATACTAACCAAATCATGATAAATGCCAGCTGGGGATTGGGAGAAGCTGTTGTATCAGGAACAGTAACTCCAGATGAATACGTAGTTGATAAGAATACAAAGGAAGTTGTTGAAAAGCACATTGCTGACAAGTTAGTAATGATTGTTAGAAAAGATGAAGGCGTAGGGACTGTAAAAATAGAAGTCAAAGATTATTTAGGCCCTGAGTATGTAAACAAACAGTGCTTGACTGACGATGAGATATTGCAGTTAGTAGATTATGGTATGAAGATTGAAAGTCTATATGGCAGCCATCAGGACATAGAGTGGGGGTTTGACAAAGATACAAAGAGATTATATATATTACAAGCAAGACCTATAACTACTTTAAAAGGGGAGAATAAAGAGATGGAAAGTAGTGTAGCTAATGTTCAGTTGAAAGCCTTAGTAAGGGGTTTAGCAGCTTCACCAGGTATTGGCAGAGGAAAGGTGAAATATATAAAGGATATATCAGAAATCGAAAGAGTTCAAGATGGTGATGTATTAGTAACTATGATGACTAACCCTGATATGGTACCTGCTATGAGGAGAGCAAGTGCTGTAGTAACAGAAGAAGGCGGAAGAACATGCCATGCAGCCATCGTATCTAGGGAGTTGGGAATTCCTTGTATAGTAGGAGCTAAAGATGCTACAAAGATATTGAAGGACGGAATGGAAATTACCGTTGATGCAAAAAGAGGAGTAGTTTATGAAGGATACGTTTTGCAAGAGGAAGAAAAAGAAGCATCTGCTGATGTAAAAGTATCATCCAATGCAGTTGTAACCGAAGATATAGTTCATCAGCTTGCTCCCGTAACAGCGACAAAGATTTACATGAATTTAGGAGAGCCAAATATAATAGGTAAATACAAGAACCTACCTTTTGATGGAATAGGGCTTATGAGAACTGAATTCATATTCACTAATATGATCGGCGCTCATCCAATGTATCTAGTTAAAACTGGTCAGGGCAAGTTCATGATAGATAAATTGGCAGAAGGAATTACAATGGTAGCTCAGGAAATCTATCCAAGACCAGTTGTAGTGAGATTATCAGATTTCAGAACTAATGAGTTCAGAGGACTAAAGGGTGGAGATGAAGTAGAGCCAATTGAAGCAAATCCAATGATTGGATGGAGAGGAGTATCCAGATACATTTCTCCAGCTTACGAAGAGGGCTTCAGACTAGAATGCAGGGCTATGAGAAAGGTAAGAGAGGAATTTGGGCTTGACAACGTATGGGCAATGCTACCATTTGTAAGGACTACATGGGAACTTGAGACTGTAAAGAGAATAATGGCAGAAGAAGGACTAGTACAGGATAAAGGATTTAAGATTTGGATTATGGCAGAAGTTCCATCAGTAGTGTTCCAAGCAGAAGAGTTCGCTCAAATGGTAGATGGATTCAGCATTGGAAGCAACGATTTAACTCAGCTTGTAATGGGGGCAGATAGGGATTCAGGTATTCTAAATAACATGGGATACTTTGACGAGAGAAACGAAGCAGTAAAGAGAGCTATTTCCATACTAATTAAGGCAGCTCACAAATATGGAAAAACCATATCCATCTGCGGCCAGGGCCCTTCCCAATATCCAGAGTTTGCTGAATTCCTAGTACAAGAAGGAATAGACAGCATCAGTGTAAATCCTGATACTGTAGCTTACACAAGAAGATTGGTTGCCCAAGTAGAGCAGAAGATCATTTTGGATAAGATAAGAAATTTGAAATAGCATAAAAGTTGTCGTCGACCTTAAGTAGTGCAAAAACCCCTGGAGGTCGACGACAATTTTATTTTTCAGAAGAAGCGTGTAAATTTCAACGTTTATAGCCAAAAATATTAACTCGATGTTAAATAAATTTACCTGATTTAGAGCTTTGACAAAAAATGGAGAATGTGATAAAATCAAGATGTGTAATGGGTTACTAGACTACCTATAAGGAATTGAAACCAGCGGAAACTTGTTTACAGGACATGGATTTTTTGAAGGTTACTAGACTACCTATAAGGAATTGAAACAGTTGCTTAATAGCATAAAATCCCTCCTTATTTCTTGTTACTAGACTACCTATAAGGAATTGAAACACTGCTTCCTCTGTGAATATCCATTTGTTCCCTATCGTTACTAGACTACCTATAAGGAATTGAAACATGAATTTTTCGTAGTTTACTTGTGCATAGTTTCTCTTGTTACAGACTACCTATAAGGAATTGAAACTCCCCTTTTCTACTAGAAGGTTTATATCATCAGCCGGTTACTAGACTACCTATAGGGAATTGAAACTTTCTCTATCTAGTTTTTCATACTTGAGATTAAGTGGTTACTAGACTACCTATAAGGAATTGAAACAAGCTTTTGGCATATCGTCTTGAGATAAGTTGTTTGTTACTAGACTACCTATAAGGAATTGAAACTTTATTTACTAGCGCCTGAAGAATAAAAAAGGATTGAGTTCTATATAGAACTCAATCCTTTTATGTTACTCCTGCTTCTCCATTGCAAAGGCCAGCTCCTTTAGAAGCTTTTCTTTTGTTTCATCAGTTAAATATCTTGTTGGTATGATGTGGGCGGCAAAGCCACTTAAATAAATGAGTATCATATCATCATAAACCTTTACTTCTTTTATCCCTTCCTTTGAGATTATTTCAGTATTATGCTCATTTATAACCCTTATCTCATCTTCTCCGATTATCATGGTGTTTTCACATAGCATGGATGAATTATCTTTATCCTTCAACATGGACTCAACAGATTTTCTTATTATTTTTTCATAGGTTTTTGGAAATCTTATTATCCATGCTAAAACAAAAACTATGGCTATAATACCCCAATAGAGCTTAGGCTGGTTGAATAAATTTGAACCTATGAAGTATATTGCTAATCCGCATATAAGGGAGAGCAAATATTTTAGGGTATAATATGATTTTTTGTGGTCTTTTGAGTTTTCAGCGTGGTATATATTGAATTTTATGTAATCCTCTTCTGTTACCCTATACTTTATTTCCACAGCGTCCCCTCCTCACTTCTTATATAATAAGTATATTATACCACTTTATCTTCATATGTCTATATTTAAATGAAAGTTTTATATGCTTTTCCCACTGTATAATTAATGATAAAATGTTGTTAAGAAATTTGTAAGAAATACATCAAATCGGCTGTAAGATTACCCCACTATTATATGAGTATAGGCTAATGAGAGAGGTGTGATTATATGGACCATGCAACAATTTTAGTCGTTGATGATGATAGGGAGATTGCAAATGCTATTGAAAAGCTCTTAACCTTTGAAGGATACAAAGTGATAAAAGCATACAATGGACTGGAGGCTTTGGATGCTTTAGTTACTAATGATGTCCAGCTGATTTTATTGGATATAATGATGCCCAAATTGGATGGTTTGTCTACAACATTGAAGATCAGAGAGAAGAAGAATATCCCCATAATCATATTATCAGCAAAATCTGAGGACAGCGACAAAATATTAGGCCTTTCCATGGGAGCAGATGATTACGTAACCAAACCTTTCAATCCTCAGGAGCTGGTGGCCAGGGTAAAAAGCCAGTTAAGAAGATATATGTATCTAGGAGATATGAGAAGCTCCAACAATTCCTCCCTACTGGTTGTTGGTGGATTAAGCCTTGATAGGGAAACTAAAGAGTTTAAAGTAGATGGCGTTCCTGTAAGATTGACCCCAACAGAATTCAAGATCATGGAACTTTTGATGAGCAATCCTGGAATTGTATTTTCAGCTGAAAAGATATATGAAAAGGTGTGGCAGGAGGAAGCCTATTCCGTTGAGAATACCGTCATGGTCCATATAAGGCGTATACGTGAGAAGATAGAGATAAATCCTAAAGAGCCTAAATACTTAAAGGTGGTGTGGGGCATTGGATACAAGATTGAGAAGTATTAGCAGAAGAAAAAGCACTAAGATATCAGCCTTTATATTAACTGTTGTATTAATAACAACTGGAGTGCTTATTATTCAATATCTGGCATGTACTGGTGGGGAAATCGAATCCTTGTTTATTGAAAAGTATGTAGACAGCAACCATTTTTACCACAACCACATTATGCCTGCAAGAAGGATGATACTATTTTTTATACAAAACAAGGATAAGGTAAAAAATCCGCCAAAGGATTTAGAGTACTACTACTATGTTAGGGATGGAGAAGCTGAATTTACAAACATTCCTGAGTCTAAGAAGGAAATACTAGCTCAATTGGACGAGGATCATTTTTCATTTGATGGTGGAAATTTCATACAAGATGAAAGCACAGATGAAAAGTACTTTTACCATCTTGAAAGGGATGATGAATACGCATTATTGTTAGCATTTCCTAATGAATATATCAATCTCCATCAAGAGAAGTGGGAAAGTTCAAGGGAAGGCATAATACCCTTTGTAGTAATTAGTGCAGTTTGTTTTTTAGTATCCTTTGGGCTAATAGCATATTTAATAGCAGTAGCAGGTAGAAAAGAAGAAGATGACAACCTTCATCTGTGGAGAATAGATAAAACCTATACGGAGATATTAGTTATCCTCTTTGGCACCATATTAGGTACGTGGATAGTAATAGGGGTTGATCTGTTTAACAATAATTTTGATTTAACTGGTGAATTGGAACTAACTCAGATCTATTCACTAATTATATATGGTGTAATAACTATAGTTTCCGTTGCCCTTATGGGATTGTTGTTTCTTTCCATGGTGCGAAAGATAAAGGCCAGCATGTTTCTAAAGCAAAGCATAATTTATACAGTTTATTTCAGCATAAAGGATTTTTTGAAAAGCTTTTTCGATGGTAGGAGGTTTGAAAGATTCCCCCTTACTAAAGCTCTATTCTATAGGCAGATGATATTTATAATCGTGAGTGGAATATTGGTATTGGTATTTTTAACTTTCTTGTTCATTCTCATTCCTCCTCTTATGATAATACCGCCAATTATAGAGATTGCAGTAATATATTGGTATGTAAAGTATAACAACAAAACTTATGAAGAAATAAATAAGGGATTTGATGAGAGCTTACAAGAGCAGATGAAATCAGAAAGAATGAAAGTGGAACTGATTACAAATGTTTCCCATGATCTTAAAACCCCTTTGACTTCAATTATCAGCTATATAGAATTGTTGGCAAAGGAGGAAGGGTTAACCGAAACTGCAAGGGATTACGTGAATATACTATCGGAAAAAGCATACAGGCTAAAAAACATAGTCTCTGACTTATTTGATTTAGCCAAAAGCACCAGCGGAGATATTAAACTGGACTTAGAGAAGTTGGATTTGAAGAAGTTAATTGAGCAAACTCTAGGGGATATGGAAGATGATATACTTGCATCTGGCCTTCAAATAAAAACAAGGCTGCCTGAAACCCCTGTATATATAACCTCTGATGGCAAAAAGCTCTATAGGGTATTTCAAAATCTAATAGACAATGCATTAAAATATTCTTTAAAGGACACTAGAGTTTATATTGATCTAGAGGAAATTGATGGCAAAGCTGTTGTTTCGATCAAGAATATATCCGCATATGAAATGGATTTTACTGCAGAAGAAATACTTCAGCGTTTTACAAGAGGTGATAAAGCCAGGTCTACAGAAGGCAGTGGGTTGGGGCTTTCCATAGCGGAGAGCTTTACCAAGGTATGTGGTGGCGAGTTTCAATTGCATATTGATGGAGACTTGTTTAAAGTGGTTTTAAGGTTCAATGTTGAAAAATAGGAAGACTTCAGGTCTTCCTATTTTTATATGTGGAAAATGAAAAGTTGAAGCAGTTGTCATGTAAGTATTGTCTACGGAAATTGTATTTTATTGTTGATATAATAATTTTTTTAAATTGCAATAAATTGGGAAAAGTTCTGCAAACATTGAAAATAACAACTCTTTATACTTTAGCTACAACAAAGCAACTTGAACAAATTGGCCATTCCATGTATAATCATAGAGGCGGAAATAAATTTGCAGAAAAGGAGGATATTATGTCAAAACAGCAAACGAATCAAGGAAATAAGCAAGAAGTAAAAGGATTTTTAAAAACCGTTGAAAGGTTAGGTAACGCACTACCCCACCCAGCAATGATATTTTTTATTTTAAGCTTAGCCATTGTTTTAATTTCAGCAGTGGTTGCTAAAGTTGGGAAACCAGTTACCTATTATGATGCTAGAGCAGGACAAGAGGTAACTGTAGAAGCTGTATCCCTGTTGAATGCTGAAGGGCTAAGATACATTTTCAACAGTGCAACAAGCAACTTTACTAGTTTTGCACCATTGGGAACTGTTCTTGTTGCTATGCTAGGGGTAGGAGTAGCTGAATGGACAGGTCTTATCAATACTTCTTTGAGAAAACTTTTAACAGGTGTACCACCTAAACTATTAACTGCTATTATAGTATTTACAGGAGTAATGTCCAACATAGCATCTGATGCAGGATACGTAGTTGTAATACCTTTAGGAGCTTTATTATTTGCTAGTGCAGGACGTCATCCAATTGCAGGTCTTGCAGCAGCCTTTGCAGGAGTATCTGGAGGTTTCTCAGCAAATCTTGTAGTTGGTACTACAGATGCTTTACTTGCAGGGATTACCAACGAAGCTTTAAAAGGTTCAGGAATTGAATATGAAGTATTAACAACAGCAAACTGGTACTTCTTAGCAGCATCCACGGTTTTACTAGTAATTTTAGGTACTTTTATAACAGAAAAGGTAGTAGAAAAGAATCTTGGACCTTATAAAGGTAAGTTTGCAGTAAATGAAGAAAAGGTTACTGAAATTGAAAATAAAGGGCTAAAGAATGCTGGTTTAGCACTTTTAGCATATATTGTTATTATGGGATTATTGATGTTCTTGCCAAATGGTCCATTTAGAACCCCTGATGCAACAGGAAAGTTGACATTGAATGAATTCATGAGCCATGGGCTTATACCTGCAATATTATTGCTATTCTTAATTCCAGGACTTGCATATGGTAAGACTACTGGAAAGATAAAGAACAGCAGCGATCTTGTTGCAGGTATGACTGAGGCAATGAAGAGCATGGGTTCATATTTAGTATTAGCATTCTTTGCAGCTCAGTTTATCAGCTACTTTAGCTATACAAATATTGGTACTATTATTTCTGTTAATGGCGCAAGATTCTTAGAAAAAATAGGATTTAAAGGATTGCCTTTGATAATCGTATTTATAATAATTACAGCTTTTATAAATCTTTTCATGGCTTCAGCATCAGCAAAATGGGCTATCATGGCACCTGTATTTGTTCCAATGATGTACAGACTTGGATTAAGTCCAGAGTTAACCCAAGTTGCATATAGAATTGGAGATTCTACAACAAATATAATAACTCCTTTGATGAGCTACTTTGCTATGATAGTTGTATTTGCAAAGAGATATGATGAAGAAGCAGGCCTTGGTACATTGATATCAACAATGATACCATATTCAGTGACCTTCTTAATTTTCTGGAGTTTATTGTTGATAGTATGGTTCCTATTGGGTCTACCATTAGGTCCAGGAGCTGCATTATTTGTAAATTAATTTTATGATATAATATATATAAAAATATGAGGCCAATGTGCCTCATATTTTTATAATATAAAGGAGGAGAATTTATGATCAATGAAAAGAGGTTGTTGGAGAGGTTTTTAAACTATGTTCAAATTGACAGCCCTACAAAGTATGAGAGGGAGTTTGCTGAATACATAATGAAGGAAATGGAAAAGATGGGATTGGAAGTACATATGGACGATGCAGGGGAGAAGGTAGGAAGCAATTCTGGTAATGTAATTGGAAGGTTGAAGGGAAATACTGATGGAGAAGCTATTCTATTCAGTGCCCATATGGATACTGTATCTCCAGGGAAGGGAATAAAGCCTGTGATTAAAGATGGAGTAATCTATAGCGACGGTACTACAGTACTCGGGGGAGATGATAAGGCAGGAATAGCAGCTATTTTGGAAGCTATTGAAACTGTTATAGAAAAGGATATTCCTCATGGAGATATAGAAGTGGTATTTTCCATCTATGAAGAGGGTGGACTATATGGAGCTAAAAACTTGGATTATACTAAGGTAAAGGCTAAAAAAGGATTTGTATTGGACAGCGGTGGAAATCCAGGAGAAATAATAATCCAAGGGCCAGCCCAAAACAAAATATATGCTAAATTTATTGGAAAAGAAGCTCATGCAGGGGTAGCCCCCGAAAATGGAATCAGCGCTATTCAGATGGCAGCAGAAGCTATTAGCAATATGAAGTTATTAAGAATAGATGAAGAAACTACTGCCAATATTGGAGTTATCTCTGGAGGCGAAGCTACAAATATAGTAACTAAGGAAGTTAAGATTCAAGGAGAAGCTAGAAGCCTATCCGATGAAAAATTGCAAAAACAAACTGAACACATGGTAAAGTGCTGTGAAGAAGCAGCTCAAAAGTTTGGTGGCAGAGTTGAAGTGGAAGTTGACCATAGCTATGGAGCCTTTAAAGTGGAGGAAGATGCTGAAATAGTACAAAAAGTGAAAGAGGCATGCAGGAATATAGGATTAGAGCCTTATACAACTTCTTCCGGTGGAGGTAGTGATACAAATATATTAAATGCAAATGGTATAGTGGCTGTAAATCTAGGAATTGGTGAGAGAAAACCTCATACTGTGGAGGAGCATATCCACATAAAGGACTTAGAAAATGCAGCTAGATTGGTGTTGGAGATAATAAAAATCCATGCATAGTTAAATTGACAAGGAGCAATTCTCAAGGCCATAGGCAACTTGAGGATTGCTTTTTTCAAATTGTTATATTGTTTACCGAATTGTAACAATTTGTAGAATAAGTTTATGATATAATAAATTAACTAAATAATTTATTATAAAATCGAATTGAAAGGACTGTGATTTATGAATAAAAGAGTATGCCTTATTGTATTGGTGTTAATAAGCATCTTGGTTCTTTCAGCATGTACAACAACAGGAAATGAAACTACAGACATCAAAGAAACTACCAATGGAGATAATACTACTGGAGGTACTTCTTTAGAGGAACAGCTAGAAGAAAAGGATGAAACTATTGCATCTTTAGAAAAGGAGAAAGAAACTTTGGAGAATAAAATTAAGGAATTGGAAGAAACCCTACAAAAATCAGAACAGAAGGAAGAAACAACAGATGATAGCCTATTGAGAAGGGCACTAGATGTTATAAAGCTTATTAAAAACAAGGATATGGAGACTCTATCTAAATACGTTCACCCAACAAAAGGAGTAAGATTTAGCCCTTACGACTATATTGATTTGAAAGTTCATAAGGTGTTCAAAAGGGACGAAGTGGCAAATCTTAATAAAAATACCAATGTATATACCTGGGGAAGCTATGATGGGTCAGGAGAACCTATTGAGTTAAAGTTCAGCGACTATTACGGCAAATTCGTATACGATGTAGATTTTGCTAATCCTCACATGATTGGAAATAATACTATCATAGGAAAAGGAAACACCATAAGCAATTTAAAAGAGGTTTATCCTAAGGGTCAATTTGTAGAATTCTATTTTTCAGGTATCGATCCAAAATATGAAGGAATCGACTGGAGAAGCTTAAAGCTTGTATTCGAACAACAGGATGGACAGTGGTATTTAGTAGGTATAATTCATAGCCAGTGGACTATATAATATGAATCAGCAGAAGAAAGGACTATAAGTCCTTTCTTCTTTTTTTACATATAAGTAAAGGCTATCTTCTTTGGGTTAACAGTTGAACTCGATAAGCCAGAGCATACTTGTTTTCTACAGATTTTACATCTACAGATATACGATCTCCCACCTTTAAATCCTCAAACTCTATATCAGTTACTTCTCCTGTATCATAGTCAACATAGATAAAATATACTTCTGGATTTTCACAGTTAATATAGCATTTATCTCCCAAAATGCTGTTGTTATCTAATCCTTTAACAACCATCCCTTTAACAAAATTGCTGATTTCTAAAATCTCAGCATTAACCACATGAAGAGTCTCTACATCATTGCTACAGCTTGTCATCAATAGCAAAGGTACAACAAGGAAAAAAATAAATATTCTTTTCAATTTTAATCCCCTTATATATTTGATAATTGGACATCCTAGTATTTTCTTTGAACTTTATTATAAAAATAAAGAAATTGCACAATATACGAGTAAAAGGGCCATAAGGGTGTTTATAAGCCTTTCCCTTTTAACTAAAATCCTCTGAAAAACAGATCCAAATAATGCCCAGCACAATGTTGCTATTAAGCAGGAGAAGGCGATTGCTAAGGAAAACATGAAAAGTATAAACAAGGAATCATAATAAGGGATTATAAAAGTTGTAACCGTTGTAATACAAAAAATTATTACCTTAGGATTCAAAAACTGTAATAGCAGCCCTGAAGCTATGGAGGTAGTAGTTTGTCCCTCTTCCTTGTCCGGAGTTGATTTGCTTTTAAATATTTTCCACGCTAAATATAGTATGTAACCAGCACCTATATAGGTCATAAAGGGTTTAATAGAAGGCAAGAACTTGTATAGAGTAACACTAAATATGGATGATAAAACCATTATTATAGCAACTCCAATAAACACACCTATATTAAAGGGGAAGCTCTTTTTAATTCCGTATTTTGCAGCATTTGACATGGACATAATAACATTTGGCCCAGGGGTAAAGGTGGTTATAAATATGTAAGATAAGAAAGCCATTAGGTTTGGCATCAACATAACCTCCCAGGATTAGAAGTATTTGTAGTAATTAATTTTATCATATTAGCTGTATCTTCTTATGTCAATAATAATAGGGAATATTCCGACTGTTTTATCCTCATTTATCAAAAGAATCTTAAACAAACATGTATTAATATCCTAATTTGTAAGATACTAAAAGAGGAAAATATCAATATGGAGGTATGTTAATGGCACGAAAGATGAGGACAATGGATGGAAATGAAGCTTGTGCTTATATTTCCTATGCATTTACAGAGGTGGCAGCAATATATCCAATAACTCCATCATCTCCTATGGCAGAGTTAGTTGATGCTTGGTCCAGTCAAGGAAAGAAAAACCTATTTGGCCAAGAAGTAAAGGTTATTCAAATGCAGTCAGAAGCAGGAGCCAGCGGTGCTGTTCACGGTTCACTACAAGGAGGGGCTCTTACTACTACATATACAGCATCTCAAGGGCTACTGCTTATGATACCGAATATGTACAAGATAGCAGGAGAGCTGCTTCCAGGAGTATTCCATGTGGCAGCAAGAGCTATAGCAACCCATGCTCTGAGCATTTTTGGCGACCATCAGGATGTGATGGCAACAAGGCAAACTGGCTTTGCAATGCTATGTTCCAATAGCGTACAGGAAGTTATGGATTTGGCAGGGGTAGCACATCTATCGGCTATAAAGGGAAGAGTGCCTTTTTTGCATTTCTTCGATGGATTTAGAACTAGCCACGAAGTCCAGAAGATAGAAGTAATAGAATATGATGAACTAAAAAGATTACTTGATATGAAGGCAGTAGAGGACTTTAGAAATAGGTCCTTAAATCCAGAACGGCCAGTATTAAGGGGTACTGCTCAAAACCCAGATATCTACTTCCAACAGAGAGAAGCAGCAAACCCCTATTTTGAAAGGATTCCTCAGATTGTAGAGCACTACATGAACGAAATAAACAAGATTACAGGTAGAGACTACAAGCCCTTTAACTACTATGGCGACCCAGAAGCTGATAGGATAATAGTTGCAATGGGCTCCGTTTGTGAGACTGCGGAGGAAGTAGTTGACTACTTAAGGGCTAGAGGAGAAAAAGTAGGGCTTATTAAAGTACGCCTATATAGGCCTTTTTCAGCAGAGCATTTCTTTAAGGTGCTTCCTAAAACTGTTAAGAAGGTTGCAGTGCTCGATATGACCAAAGAGCCAGGTTCTATTGGAGAACCCTTGTATCTAGATGTGAAATCTCTATTCTACAATTCAGACATGAATCCTATAATTGTAGGAGGAAGATATGGCCTAGGGCAGAAGGATACTACTCCAGCCCAGATAATAGCAGTTTATGAAAATCTAAAGAGCCCAAATCCAAAGGATAGATTTACCATAGGAATAGTAGATGATATTAGCTACACCTCCTTAGAAATTAAAGAACAGGTAGATACCTCACCAAAGGGTAACATAAGCTGTAAGTTCTGGGGACTTGGTTCTGACGGGACAGTAGGAGCTAACAAGATGGCCATTAAGATAATAGGCGACAATACTGACATGTATGCCCAAGGATATTTTGAATACGACAGCAAGAAATCTGGAGGAACCACCATATCCCACTTAAGGTTTGGAAAAAATCCTATAAAGTCAGAGTACCTAGTATATGATGCGGATTTTATATCCTGCAACAACAAATCCTATATCTACCACTACGATGTGTTGAGAGGACTAAAGGACGGCGGAACCTTTGTGCTCAACTGCCCTTGGAAGGTAGAGGAATTGGATAGCCATCTGCCAAATCAGATGAAGAAGTTTATAAAAGAACACAATATCAACTTCTATATAATAGATGCAGAGAGAATAGCTCAAGAAATTGGATTAGGAAGAAGAATAAACATGATAATGCAAGCAGCCTTCTTCAAACTGGCCAATGTACTGCCTGTGGAGGAAGCTGTAAAATACTTAAAGGAATTTGTACAAAAGACCTATGGAAGAAAGGGAGAACAGATTGTCCAATTAAACTATCAGGCCATTGATAGAGGTATAGAAGGCCTTATAAAAGTAGATGTACCAGACCACTGGGCTAACGTAGAGGAAGTAGAAGAAGAGGATATAAAAGATGAACCTGAATTCATAAAGAGAATCCACAGGCCCATGGCAAGGCATGATGGAGATGATCTTCCAACATCAGCCTTTAAAGGCATGGAGGATGGAACCTTCCCCATGGGTACTACTGCCTATGAAAAACGAGGCATAGCCCTTATGATACCCCAGTGGCAGACTGAAAACTGCATCCAGTGTAACCAGTGTTCCTTCGTATGTCCCCATGCTGTAATAAGGCCTTTCCTATTGGATGAAGAGGAAAAGAAAAATGCACCTGAAACTTTAGAAACTAAAAAGGCAGTAGGGAAGGGACTGGAAGGATATGAATTTAGGATTCAGGTAAGCCCATTGGATTGTACTGGCTGTGGCAACTGTGCTGATATATGTCCTGCCCCAGAAAAGGCATTGGTAATGGTGGATGCAGATAAGGAGATAGAAAGGCAAAAGGAAAACTGGGAGTATCTAGCTAATAATGTAACCTATAAGGATCATCTCATGACTAAAACAACGGTTAAAGGAAGCCAATTTGCAAAACCTCTTCTCGAGTTCCACGGTGCCTGTGCTGGATGTGGAGAGTCTGCATATTTGATACTGGCTACACGCCTCTTTGGGGATAGGATGATGATAGCCAACGCCACAGGATGTTCCTCCATATGGGGAGCTAGTGCACCAAGTATACCATATACTACAAATCATGAAGGAAAAGGACCTAGTTGGGCTAACTCCTTGTTTGAAGACAACGCTGAATTTGGTCTAGGCATGCACTTGGCTGTAAAGCAGATTAGAGAAAAGATAAGGGACATTATGGAGGAAGCAATAGAGGAGAATATAAACCATGAACTAACAGCTCTCTTTAGGGAGTGGATAGAAAACTTTGATGATGGTGAAAAGTCAAAGGATATATCTAGGAGGATTTTAAAGACAATTGAAAATGAAAAATATAGAGATAATCAATTAGTTCAGGAAATATTAAAGAGAAAGGATTTTCTAGTGAAGAAGAGCATCTGGATAGTAGGTGGGGACGGATGGGCTTACGATATAGGCTTTTCCGGTTTAGACCAGGTTCTTTCCACTGGAGAAGATGTTAACATACTGGTATTTGATACAGAAGTGTATTCCAACACAGGAGGTCAATCCTCAAAGGCTACACCTACTGGAGCTGCAGCTAAGTTTGCCTATTCAGGAAAGCGAACTAGGAAAAAGGATTTAGGTTTAATGGCCATGACCTATGGAAACGTATACGTGGCTCAGATAGCTATGGGAGCCAATATGAACCATACGCTGAAGGTGCTATTAGAGGCAGAATCCTACAAAGGACCTTCCTTGATAATAGCCTATGCTCCTTGTGTGAACCATGGAATTAAGCTGGGAATGGGTAAGTCAGTTGAGGAGGAAAAGAGAGCAGTTGAGTCTGGCTACTGGCACCTATACAGATTTGACCCAAGGCGAAAAGAGGAGGGCAAGAATCCATTTGTATTGGATTCAAAAGAGCCTACCAGATCCTATAAAGAGTTTATAATGGGAGAGGTAAGATACTCTCAAAATTTAAATACCTTCCCAGAACTGGCAGAAAAGCTCTATGAAAAATCTGAACAGGATGCAAAAGAAAGATATGAGCTATATAAAAAGCTTTCCCAGCTGTAAGGCATAAAAAGAGCAGAAAATTCAACTGAGAATTTTCTGCTCTATTTTTATTTCTGATTTTCTTCAACCCATTCCTTAGCTCTTACAACTCCTTCTAATGTGGGAATGGGCACCCTTGATTCAGGTTGAAGCTTTTCTATGTCGTAATAAGCTGCATATCTGTTTTCTTCAATGGGAACATACATCCTCTTTTGCTTGTATTTGTTATCTACTTTATTGTTCAATTTAGACACTAGTAATCCTCCCATCAATTTAGAATATATTAATATTATTTACGTCTTAATATAAAATATGTTATATTAAAATGGTAAATAATAAGCACAACAGGAGATGATTTTATGGCTAAAGACAGGTTAGCAAAAGATATCCAATTCATAATTGAACTGGATAAGATGAAATCCATTTTAAGGCAGACCACTTTAATGGATGGCTCTAGAAGGGAAAATGATGCGGAGCATTCTTGGCATATTGCTGTTATGGCTATGGTTTTAAGCGAATATGCCAATGAAAAAATAGATGTATGCAAAGTTATTAAGATGTTGCTTGTTCATGATTTGGTTGAAATATATGCAGGAGATACTTTCTGCTATGATAAAGAGGCTAATGAGAGCAAAGAAGAAAGAGAACTTAAGGCAGCTGATAGGCTATTTGGAATTTTAGATGAAGATAAAGGTAAAGAACTAAGAGCTCTTTGGGAAGAATTTGAGGAAATGAAAACTAATGAAGCAATCTTTGCTGCAGCAATGGACAGAATACAACCACTATTTTGCAATTATCAATCCGGTGGAGGGACTTGGAAAAAGTTCAACATTACAAAGGAGCAAGTATATAAGAGAACGGAGCCTGTTAAATGCGCTTCAGAGGAGCTGTGGGAGTTTGTTTCAAACATGATTGAGGATGCAGTAGAGAAAGGATATATAGTAAGCAATACATAAAAAAAGCGGTCAAAAGGACCGCTTTTTTTAGAAGGCTGGAATTACTCCGCCTTCATAGGTTTCCTCTATGAATTTTTTAACCTTTTCGCTTTGTAGGGCCTTCATTAGCTTCTTAAACTTCTCTTGATTTTCTTCACCTTTTCTAACAGCTACAATGTTGGCATAAGGTGAGTCCTTATCTTCTAAGAAGATGGCATCCTTTGTAGGAGTTAAACCAGCTTCTAAGGCATAGTTTCCATTGATGACAGCACCATCCACATCCTGTAAAACTCTTGGAAGTTGGGCTGCTTCTAAGGGAGTGAATTTCAAGTTCTTTGGATTGTCAATTATATCATTTTCTGTGGCTAATATGCCAGCCTTTTCATCTAGTTTAATAAGGCCTGCCTTTTCAAGAAGCATTAGGGCTCTACCGCCATTAGTTGCATCGTTTGGAATGGCAATTTCAGCTCCTTCTTCTATTTGATCAAATGATTCATACTTAGATGAATACAATCCCATAGGCTCAATATGGACTGCACCAATGGATACTAGGTTTACATTCTTTTCTTTTATGAAGTCATTTAAGTAAGGTTCATGTTGGAAGAAGTTAGCATCTAAATCTCCATCGTTTAAGGCTAAATTGGGAGTTACATAGTCGGTAAACTCAACTATTTCAATCACAATGCCTTCCTCTTTTAAATCGTCTTTTATTAGCTCAACAATTCTTCCATGAGGTTCAGGAGTTACTCCAATTTTAATAACTTCTGTTTGGCTTCCATTGTTTGAAATGGATTCATTAGATTCTTTAGAGCATCCTACAGCAGTTAAAGTGAGTAATGCAATTAAGAAGATTGAAATCAATTTTTTCATCGTTATTCCCCCTTATTTTTTGTTAATACTTGATGACAATTTATTGCCAATAAACTGAATCCCTTGGACTATGACAATGATTACAATTACTGCTACAACCATTACATCAGTTTGAAATCTGTATAGTCCATATCTGATAGCCACATCTCCTAGGCCACCGCCACCAATGGCACCAGCCATTGCAGAATAGCCAATTATATTTATAATTGTTGTAGTAATGCCTAAAATCAAAGAAGGCATGGATTCAGGAATGAGTACTTTAAAAACTATTTCGGGAATGCTTGCCCCCATAGCTAGGCTGCATTCGATTATTCCTTTGTCCACTTCCTTTAAGGAGCTTTCAATGATCCTTGCTACAAATGGGGCAGCAGCTATGGACAATGGGATAATAGTGGCTGTTGTACCTATGGTCTTTCCAACGATTAACCTTGAAAGAGGAAACAAAAGTATCATCAGTATTATAAAGGGAAAAGACCTTAGGATGTTTATTATTCCGTTTAGGATTCTGTTGAGCTGCTTTCTTTCCCATATGCTGCCTTTTTCTGTGATGACTAATAGGACTCCTAGTGGGAAACCTAGTAGTAGAGAGAAAACAGTTGAGAAAAATACCATATACAATGTTTCTGTTAATGCTGGAATAATCAAATCAGCCATCTACATCACCTCCACGTCAACATTATTATGTCTTAAAAATTCAATAGCTTTGGAAACTTCAGTATCACTTCCTTGAAGTTCAAGGATTAAGTGTCCAATGTTTTTGCTCAATATCCTGTTTATATCTCCTGCTAGAATATTTGCCTGCACATCGAATTTTTTTACCATATTGGATACGATAGGCTCCTTGGCATTGCCTTTTGAATATCCCAATCTGACGATAGTACCTTCAAAATCATTAGGCTCTATTACTTCCTCTGAAATATCAGATTTGAGTTTGCTTATGAACTCCATTGCTGTTTTGGTCTTTGGGTTTTTGAACAGGTCTTCCACTGTATTTATCTCGATTATATTTCCATCTTCAATGATAGCTACTCTATCGCAAACCTCTTTGATAACTTCCATTTGATGGGTTATAAGTACAATTGTCAGTCCAAATTCATCTCTGACCCTCCTTAGCAAATCCAAAATGGATTTGGTAGTTTTCGGATCCAGTGCAGATGTTCCCTCATCGCTAAGGAGTATCTTAGGGTTGTTGGCTAAAGCTCTTGCAATAGCAACCCTTTGCTTTTGACCACCGCTTAGCTGGGAAGGATAGGCATCCTTTTTATCTTTAAGTCCAACGTAATCAAGTAAAGTATTCACCCTTTTTTCAATTTCACTTTTACTTAGACCTTCAAGCTCAAGCGGAAAAGCAATATTTTTATAAACAGTTTTTTGAGAAAAAAGGTTAAAATGCTGAAAAATCATGCCTATTCTTTTTCGTATGTCTCTTAGGGCCCTTTTATCCAAATGGGTAATATCATTACCATCTATGACAATCCGACCTTCAGTGGGCTCTTCCAATCTGTTTATGCAGCGAATAAGTGTAGATTTTCCAGCACCACTTAATCCAATGATTCCAAATATTTCACCTCTATTGATTTCTAGGTTTATATTTTTTAGCGCATGAATTGGATTAGGACCATTTTGGTATATCTTTGATAGATTTTCTATCTTAATCAATTACTGCTACCCCCTTAAATAGATAATAAAAAAACCTCTTATAAGAAAGAGGCTAAACAAAAAAACCTCTAAGAAAGAGGTTTATAGTCTCTTTCTTATCTCTCGGCTATATAGCCGCAGGAATTGGCACCTTGTGTTTATATATAACACAGGTTGCCGGGTTTCATCGGGCCAGTCCCTCCACCACTCTTGATAAGAAATTTCCCTATTCAATTGACTATTGATAGATATTTTAATACTAATACTATGCTTTGTCAACATGTATTTAGTACTTTTTGTAGTTATTCTATGATAATGTCATATTGAATTTATTCTGATAAAATGTCA
>JAAROH010007739.1_pt1 | contig 41183 bp, 35 predicted proteins | sample 7248631 | NCBI WGS metagenome assembly JAAROH01 (sample SAMN09772309, study PRJNA484901) | compost metagenome | isolation source: Vermicomposting unit | place: India | reverse complement strand
AATGGGTTTCCATTGTACGGAGTGCGGGTTATTCACGCGAAACTTGAGCTAGTCGCCCTACTATCGCCAGGGGGACGCAGGCGGCGCATCAGCCGGTCGGGCGTGCGGGCGCTGGAACAGCTGGACCGGATGTCGGGCATAGAGTTCGAGGAATTCCTCAAGGCGCTGTTTGAGCGCAAAGGTTTCAAAGTACAGATGACGCCACCCTCCGGGGACTACGGGGTAGACCTCATCCTGACCCGGCCCGGGTCCCCCGAGCGCATCGCGGTGCAGGCCAAACGGTACCACCGCAAGCACACCGTGGGCGTGCGGGCCATCCAGGAGGTGTACGCGGGCAAGGACTACTACGGCTGCTCGCGGGCGATCGTCGTCACCACCTCCTACTTTACGGAGAATGCCAAGCAAAGCGCTCGAAAGCTGGGCGTGTTCATCATCGACCGCGATCAGCTGGCTGAAGAGTTCCGGCACCAGCAGAAGAACCAGCACAAGAAGTAGGGCGCATGAACATGCAACGCCTGAGACACACCGCGGCGAGCATCCCGTGCAACGCAAGAGGGATGCTCGCCGCCTGTTGCCCACCGCCTACCGGCTCAGCAGCGTGCCCACGTAGCGGATCAGCTCGTTGGCGCAGACCTCGCAGTAGCCGTGCTCCTCGATCAGCCGCTGCACCACCTCGTTGATGCGCTTCTGCTGCTCCGGGTCCGGCGTGCGGGTGGACGTGGTGATCTTCACCACGTTCTTCATGTCCGCGAACAGCTTCTTCTCGATGGCCTCCTTCAGCCGCTCGTGGCTCGTGTAGTCGAACTTCAGCCCCTTGCGGGCCAGGGTGGAGATGCGGATCATGATCTCCTCCCGGAACGCCTTCTTGGCGTTCTCGGTGACGCCGATCTGCTCCTCGATGGAGCGCATCAGCTTCTCATCCGGGTCGACTTCTTCCTCCGTGATCGGGTCGATGAGCTTCTGCTTGTTGACGTAGGCCTCGACGTTGTCCAGGTAGTTGTTGAAGACCGAGCGGGCCGTCTCCTCGAAGGCGTAGATGAAGGCGCGCTGGATCTCGTTGCGGGCGATCTCGTCGTACTCCTTGCGGGCCTCGTAGATGAAGTTCAGGTACCGCTCCTTGTCCTCCCGGGTGATGCCGGTGTGCTGCTCGAAGCCGTCCTTCAGGGCGCGCAGGGCGTCCAGCGGATTGATGCAGGTCACGCCCTCCCTGACCAGGGCGCTGGAGAGCCGGTTGATGATGTAGCGGGGCGAGATGCCCACCATGCCCTCCCGCGGCGCCTCTTCCTGCAGCTCCCGGATGTCCTTCTGGGTAAACCCCTCCACCGACTCGCCGTTGTACAGCTTCACCTTCTTGATCAGGCTGAGGCCGGCCTTCTTCGAGGGCTCCAGCCGGGTCAGGATGGCAAACAACGAGGCGATCCGCAGCGTGTGGGGTGCGATGTGGATCCCCTTCAGCCCGGAATCGTTGATCAGCTTCTCGTAGATCTTCACCTCGTCGTCGACCCTCAGGTTGTAGGGCACCCGCACGAGGATCATGCGATCCTTTAGGGCTTCGTTCTTCTTATTGTTTACAAACGCGTTGAACTCATTCTCGTTGGTGTGGCTGACGATGACCTCGTCGGCGTAGATCATGGCGAACCGGCCGGTCTTGATGGACTGCTCCTGGCTCAGGGTAAGCAGGCCGTAGAGGAACTTCTCGTCGCACTTCAGCATCTCAATGAACTCCATCAGGCCCCGGTTGGCGACGTTGAGTTCGCCGTCGAACCGGTAGGCCCGGGGGTCGGACTCGGTGCCGTACTGCCCGATGGTGGAGAGGTCCACCGAACCGGTGAGTTCCGATATGTCCTGGCTCTTGGGGTCCGACGGGGTGAAGGTGCCGATGCCCACCCGGTTCTTCTCCGAGAAGGCGATCCGCTGCACGATCACGTCCTCGACCCGCCCGCCGTACTGCTCCTGCACCATCACCCGGCACGCCGGGCACAGGTCGCCCTCGATGTAGATGCCGTACTCCTTGCGGATCTCGTCCCGGAGCTCGTGGGGGATCAGGTGCAGCGGCTCCTCGTGCATGGGGCAGCCCTTGATGGCGTAGATCGCCCCCTCCTCCGTCCGGGACCAGCGCTCCAGCCCCCGCTTGAGCAGCGAGACGATGGTCGACTTGCCGCCGCCCACCGGTCCCATGAGCAGCAGGATCCGCTTGCGCACCTCCAGCCGCTTCGCGGCCGAGCGGAAGTACTCCACCAGCTGCTCCAACGGCTTCTCCAGCCCGAAGATCTCGTCGGCGAAGAACTTGTAGACCTTCTGGCCGTCCTCCTTCGTCTCCACCCCGGCCGCCATGATCATGTTGTAAACCCGCGCGTGCGCCAGGTCGGCCACTGCGGGATTGCGCTTGACGATTTCGAAATAGTCCAGGAAAGTGCCTTCCCAGGCCAGGCGCTGCTCCTCCAGACGGTGCTGCTCCAGCCGCTCCTTCAGGTTCACGGGTACCCTCCCCTCCTCACGCCCGCCTTCGGCCAACGGTTGGGATAAAGTATATGAGGCAGGGCTTGGCCCGGTGCCACATACCACATGAACGCCACCCGGGACGCTTCCAGCCTCGGGTGGCGTTCGATTACCTCGGATTGTCGATTGTACTCGTCCAGGACGTGCCGCCGTCGTCGCTGCGGAGAATGGCCGTCTTCTTCTGCTGGCTGTCGCTCATGACCAGCCAGCCCGTTTCCGTATCCACAAAGGATATCCCCACTGTCGGCTTGCGCGGATCCTCGATAGGAATCTTGTCGCTGGAGACAGGCGGTGCTCCTCCCAAGGTTACCCGTACCACCTCCAGGTGGCCGGCTGCCGGTGAGTAGACCGCCACCCAGGCCGTGTCCGCCCGCGCATCAAAGGCGACCGGATACCCACCGGGACCTTGCGGCGCCTCCGGCGCTTCCGCCTCAAACGGCCAGGGCCAGCCACCGACCAGCCGGGGAGTCCACGTTCGCCCCCCATCCGTGGTGCCGTAGAGCAGATAGGTTTCCTGGTATGCGGCCCCCTGCCCGAGGCAGAACAGAACCCAGCCGCTGGTCTCCGATGGAAAACGCACAAAGGTGTCGCCCAGCCACCGGTCGGGTTCAGGAAGCGTGAGTTGCGCGCTCCACGTTTCCCCGCCGTCGCGGGTGTGCCATACCTGCCCCTCCCCGGCCGCCCATCCTTCTTCTTCACTGACAAAGTCCAGGTCGGCAAGGGGTAGGGGCGGGCGGGACCGGTCCCAGGTCTTGCCGCCGTCCCGACTGACGAGAAGGCCGTTTCCATCGGTTGCCACCGCGTGAGCGGGGCTGACGAGATCAACGGCCCGGAGCGACGCCCCTGGAACGTCTAACGTGATCCAGTCCGCTCCGCCGTTCTGTGTACGAAGAGCGGCCGATGACTGCGTGAGCGCCCAACCGTTTTGGGGATCCACAAAACCCAGCCGGATGACAGCCTCCTGACTGGGGAACTGGTGAGTCCATTTCCTGCCACCGTCATCGGTGTACCAGATCCCGTCTGCCGCCCCGATCCAGCCGTGGCGTTCATCGAGAAAGGCCGCTGCAGCGGGGACCGACGGAATCGGCGCGCTCCTGTCCCCTGCCTCACACCCAGGCGCCAGGACCGCGACGATGACGGCCATCAAAGCAACAGCAAACCTGTCGCTTCGCATTCGTCGCCCTCCGCTCCTTGCTGCTGCCTAGAGCCAGGCACCGTAACTTGCGATGAACATGACAGCCAGCACTTGCCGTTCTAGCCTGTTCCTCTTCCGCATATGCGCGAATATTTCCTTCAGACGACACCGTCAGCCATGCCGGCGCGCCTGTCACCGCGCAACGCTGGGTCACATCCCGCCAGCATGATCAGCGAACGGATTGCCGTACGCCGTGCGGACGAAGGGACCCGTGAAGATCACCCGATCAGCCCGCGCACGCTCTCCAGCACGTAGTCCGGCTTCCAGGGCGAGCTTTCCACCTGCTCCCGGCGGGTGACCCCCGTCAGCACCAGGGCCGTGGCCATGCCGGCTTCCCGGCCCATGCGCATGTCCGTCTCCAGCCGGTCGCCGACCATGATGCACTGGTCCGGGGGCAGCCCCAGCAGGTTCATCGCCTCCTGCACCGTGATGGGCGAGGGCTTGCCGGTGATCAGCTCCACCTTCTTGCCCGTGACCCCCTCCACGGCGCCGATCATCCCGCCGACGTCGGCCACCTCGCCGCCGGGCACCGGGCAGGTCCGGTCGGGGTGCGTGGCGATGAACCGGGCGCCGTTGCGGATGGCCTGCAGGGCGTCGTTCAGCTTCTGGTACGTGAACTGCCGGTCCCAGGAGACCACCACGTACTCGCAGTCCAGCGGGTCCGCGACGATCCGGATGCCCCGCTTCCGCAGCTCCTCCGCGAGGGGCTCCTCGCCGATCAGGTACACCCGGGCCCCCGGCGCGGTCCGGCTGAGGTACCGGGCCATGACGATCGACGAGTTGATCACCTCCTCCACCGCCGCCTGGATGCCCAGCCGGTTCAGCTTGGCGGCGTAGCTCGCGGCCGGCTCAATGGGCTTGTTGGAGAGGAAGGCGATCCGGGCCCCCCTGCGGCGCAGCTCGGCCAGGGTCTCCGGAGCCCCGGGGATGGCGTGGTCTCCCAGATACAAGGTGCCGTCCAGGTCAAAGACGTATCCCGCATATCGCTTCAACCGGCGTGACCCCCCGTGTGCGCAATGCTCAGCATCACCACAGGTTCGCTAAGGCCGGTGGATCTCCTGCGCCATAAGATGGAGCATCATCTCCACCGGGGGGAAGCTTCTTGCCCATCGCCGTAGCCGGCGCAGGCTACGTGGGACTCACCACGGCCGCCTGCCTCTGCGAACTGGGACACGAAGTCGCGCTTCTGGAGATCGATGGTGAAAGGGTCGCCCGACTGCAGCGGGGCGAATGCCCCTTCTACGAACCGGGGATGGACCGGCTGCTCCGGCGCCACCTGGGCCGGTCGCTGACGGTGACCACGTCACTGGACGAGGCCATTCGCCGTGCCGGGATGATCATCGTCTGCGTCGGCACCCCGCCGTCCTCCTCCGGCGCCCCCGACCTGCAGGCGCTGTGGAGGCTGCTGGACGACCTGCGGGAGCACCGCCCGGCAGAACCCTTTACCGTCGTGCTCAAATCGACCGTTCCGCCCGGCACCAACCGCCGCGCACAGGGCCGGCTGGGCCCGGGCTTTGCGGTGGTCTCCAATCCCGAGTTCCTGCGGGAGGGCACCGCCATCCACGACTTCTTCCACCCCGACCGGATCGTGGTGGGCGCCGAATCCGACCCGGCGGCCCGGCAGGTCGCCGACCTCTACCGGGGCATCGACGCGCCCCTGGTGACCACCGGGTGGGAGGAGGCCGAGCTCATCAAGTACGCCAGCAACGCGTTCCTGGCGGTGAAGCTCTCCTTCGCCAACGAGGTCGCCGCCCTGGCCGACGCCCTGGGCGCCGACGGCCTGGCCGTGCTAAAAGGCGTGGGGCTGGACCGGCGCATCGGCGGTCACTTCCTCCATCCGGGCCCCGGGTACGGGGGCTCCTGCCTGCCCAAGGACCTGGCCGCCCTGCTCTGGACCGCCCGGCGCAGGCGTGTGCGGCTGGACCTCCTGCCCGCGGTCCGCCGGGCCAACCTCCGGCAGCGGGAGCGGGTGCTGGCCATGCTGGAACCGGCGGCCGGGCGGCGCATCGCCGTCTGGGGCCTGGCCTTCAAGGCCGGCACCGACGACGTCCGGGAGTCCCCTGCCCTGGCGATCGTCCCCGCGCTCCTGGCGCAGGGCGCCCGGGTCCTGGCCCACGACCCGCAGGCGCGGGGCAACTTCGCGGCGGCCCTGGCCGCGGGGCAGGCGCAGGGTCTGCCGGTGGGGCTGGAGCTGGTCGACGATCCCTGGGAGGCGATCCGGGGCGCCGACGCGCTGCTGGTGCTGACGGAGTGGCCCGAATATGCGGCCGCCTCGCCGGTGGAGCTTCGATCGGCCCTCGCGGGCGATCTGGTGGTGGACGCCCGCAACCTCTTCGACCCCGCATCCATGGCCGCCGCCGGGCTGCGATACAGGGGCGTGGGCCGCAGCCGCCGCTGACCACGGGCATGTGTACCGCCGCTGGCGGCGGGCCCCGGTCCGGGGCCCGCCCGGCCGGCAAACAGGCAAACGGGGCTGCCCCGGCGTCATCGCAGATGATCTGCCGGACAGCCCCTTTCCTTATGCGCAACGTCGCTACATCCCGCTGCCGAAGCCATCATCGTCGGCACCGTCGGCATCGCCGCCGGAGCCGCCGCCGGTCATCGCCGCGTCGACGCCCTCGTCGCCGGAGCCGCCGCCGGTCATCGCCACGTCGGCGCCCTCTTCGCCGGACCCGTCCTCGCCGCCCGAGCCTGCGTCCGCGCCGGAGCCGTCGGCGTCCTCTTCGTCGCCGCCGGAGCCGCCGCCGGTCATGGCCGCGTCGGCGTCGTCGGCGCCGGATCCATCACCGGAGCCCGACCCGTCGCCGGAACCGCTGCCGTCGCCCGGGCCCCCGCCGGACCCATCGCCGGAGCCGCTGCCGTCGCCGGAACCGTCACCGCCGGTCGCCTGCAGCAGGTGCGCCCGAACCGGCTCTTCCGCATAGAGTGATTCCATATCCCGCTTCTCTTCCTCCACCAGGTTCAAGAGACGCGCCATCAGGTCCCCGGACTGAGCCACGTTCGCATCCCTCCACCGCAGTCGTACGGTCCCTGCCGCGACCTGACGGTCCATCTTATGCCAGCGCGCCGCGTTACGTCACCTAGCTCACCCCAGCGAGGATGTGAACCCATGGATTTCTGCGATCTTGCTCTGGGGCCGGACCCCTGGCCCCGGCTGGCAGAGGGAAGCCTGACCGGCACGCTCCGCTGGAACCACGGGCCGGAGCTGCCGGTTTCCGTGCGCATCCGCGGCGCACACTCCCGCAAGTTCCCCAAGCGGTCCCTGCAGGTGACCCTGCGCGGGGCGCGCCTGCCCGACGAGCCCCCGGCGGGCCACACCGTGCAGCGCATCCACCTCAACGCCGACTTCGTCGACCCCACCCTCCTGCGCTCCGCGCTCTCCTACACCCTCTTCCCGCGGCTGGGCGTGGACGCGCCCCGGTGGCGCCACGTGCTGCCCACCGTCAGCGGCGAGCCCGCGGGCCTGTACGTCGGACTCGAGTCGGTGGACCGGGACTTCTGCCTGCGCCGGGGCTGGCCCCCCGGTCCGATCTTCTACGCGATCAACCGCAACGCCAACTTCGGCCTGATCAGCCCCTTCACCCGCACGCTGAAGGAGCCCCTGGACAGGGGCTACCACCCGGTGGAGGGCGCCGACACGGAGCCGATCCGGCAGATGCTCCTGGACCTGAACCTGGCGGAGGACGGCTCGTTCCTGCAGGCGGCCGCCCGGTGGTTCGACCTGGAGCGGTACGTCCACTGGGTGATCGGCGCGGTGTTCGTCGGCAACCGCGACGGCTTCGTGCACAACTACGCCCTTTACCTGGAGCCCGGCGAGCGCCGGTTCCGCATCATCCCGTGGGACTACGACGCCACCTGGGGCATCGACATCCACGGGCGGCCCGCCCGCCTGGACCGGGTGCCGGTGACCGGCTGGAACAAGCTCTCCTACCGGCTCTTCGCGCACCCGGAAGGGCGCCGCCGCTTCCGCCGGGCCTTCCTTCGCGCCCTGGACGGGCCGCTGGCCCCGGACAGCGTGCTGCCGCTCATCGACCGGCTGGCCTCCCAGGTGGAGCCCTGGCGGGAGCGGGATCCGTACCTGCGCCGTGCCGACTTCCCCCGGGAGGTCGAGCGGCTGCGCCGCTGGGCGGTCGAACGGCGGGCCCTGCTGCTCCGGGAGCTGGCCTCCCTGTGACGGAGCCGCACAGCGAAGGGGCTACCCGCCGTCATCCCGGATGAATCGGGTCATCCGCGATGACGGGGATAGCCCCCCGACGGCTACTGGATGATGGTGATCCGGGCGCTGGTCGGCCCCCGGAACCGGGTGACGGCGGTGCTGGTGCGGCGGGACTCCCGGTCCTGCACAGAGGCCACGGCCGCCATGTCGGTCCGGAATGCGTCCCAGGCCACCGGCTCGCCGTCCGCCTGCGAAGGTGGCTCCGGCTCCGCCAGCGGTTCCGGCTCCGGGTCCGCCTGGCCTTCCGCCTTCCCTGCCCGTTCGGTGCCTTCCTCCGGCTCCCCATCCGGCGCCGCCCCGGTCCACTCCTCCGGCTCAGCCCAGGTTTCGGGCTCCGCCCACGTCTCCGCCTCGGTCTGCCCCTCCCAGTCGGCGACCGGCTCCTCGACGCTCTGGGACGAGTCGCTGGTACCCGAGCCGAAGGCGTCCAGGTCCGCGGCCCCTTCCTCCTCCAGGTCAAAGGCCTTCACCCAGAGCCGGGCCGTGCCCACCGCCTCCAGGGCGATGTGCATCTCGATGGTCAGGTGGAACAGTCCCTCGCGCACCTCCGCCTCCAGGCAGCGGGCCCCCCGCAGCAGGCGGCCGGTGGTCTCGGTCTCCCCGACCACCCGGGCCACCAGGGGCACGTCTGCGGGCTCTGTATGTGTACACGTGATACGCTCGACCCGGGTTCCGTCGCCTGCCCCGCACCAGACCTCGCAGACGGCGGTCAGGCGCACCTCCGGCCCGGACGGGCCCGGTTCGACAGTCAGTTGCGCATTGCCGACGTGGACCCCGAGAACGCAGTCCGCGCCGTCGGCGGGCGCCGTGTGCGTCCAGACGACCCGCCGGTCACACCGGCCCACCACGGCACGGGTCATGATCTCCTGCAGCCGAATGCTGGACAAGGGCCATCCTCCTCAGGGCGATGTTCTCACCTCAACCTATGCCGGGCCGCCCCGATCTGCTCCACGGCGGGCCAGGCGGCCAGGCACCCGGCCGGCCCGCGCGAGACCGGCGCAGCGGGCGCGCCCCGTCACGACCGCTGCGCCAGGTGCCAACGATACTGCTGCCAGAGCCCCTCCTCCAGGGGGGTGGAGGGCCGAAAGCCCACCTCCCGCCAGAGCCGCTCCGTGTCGGCACGGGTCTCTCGCATGTCGCCCGGGGCCGGGGGCAGCTGCCGGATCCGGATCGGCCGGCCGGTGATGGCGGCGATCAGCCGGATCGCCTCCCGGACCGTGACCGCGCTGCCGCCGCCCACGTTGATGGGCACCCCCACCACCGGGTTCAGCGCCGCCCGCTGGGTGGCGGTCACCGCGTCGGCCACGTAGGTGAAGTCCCGGAGCTGGCTGCCGTCGCCGTAGATCTGGATGGGTTCGCCGTCCAGCGCGGCGTTGAACCAGCGGCTGAACGCCATGTCCGGCCGCTGGCGGGGGCCGTAGACGGTGAAGTAGCGCAGCGCGACCCACGGAATCCCGGCGGTGCGGCCGTACAGGTCGCACAGCTTCTCCGCCGCCAGTTTGGTGAGCCCGTAGGGCGAGACCGGCAGGGCCGGCCCATCCTCCCGGGCGGGCATCGGCGCCTCCCCGTACACGGAGGACGTGGAGGCCAGGACAAACTTCTTCAGGGGCCGGTCCCGGAGGGCCTCCAGCAGCCGCTGGGTGGTCTGCAGGTTGCCTGCCAGGTAGGCGGGGAACTGGCTCCAGCTCTCCCGCACGCCGGGCTGACCGGCCAGGTGCACCACGTACTCGACGCCCTCCACCAGCGGCGCCAGGTTCATGGTGAGCAGGTCGCCCACCACATCCGCGCCGGGCCGCCGGTCAACCCCGACCACGTGGTGCCCCGACGCCCGCAGCGCCTCCACCAGGTGCGATCCGATGAACCCGGCCGCGCCGGTCACGAGAAACCGCGCCACCCCTCATCCCTCCAGTACCGCCAGCAGCTCGGCCGCCACCCGGTCCCAGCCGAACCGGGCCTCGGCCAGCCGGCGGTTCTCGGCGCCCATCCGCCGCCGGAGCCCGGGGTCGTCCAGCAGCGCCCGGATCGCGCCGGCAAAGGCCTCGGGCCGGTGGTGGGGCCGGACGATGAGCCCCCCGCGCCCTTCCGCCACGACCTCGGCGTTTCCGCCCCGGTCGGTGGTCACGATCGGCAGCCCGCAGGCCATGGCCTCGTAGTGCACCCGGGCCAGGGGCTCCTCCCACTGGGAGGCGCAGACGAAGACGTCGGCCATGCGGAAGTAGCGGTCCACCGCCCCGTAGGGCACGTACCCCACCAGGCGCACCGCGTCCCCCAGTTCCGCCGCCCGCCGCGCCAGGGCCCGCACGTAGTCGTCCGGGTCGTTCCGGCCGTACCAGCGGGACCCCACCTGCACCAGTACCGCCTCCGGATGGGTGCGGGTGACCTGCGCCATCGCCTCCAGCAGCAGGTGGACGCCCTTCTTGGGGGAGAGCCGGCTGACGGAGAGGACCACCGGCCGGCCGCCGACGCCCAGGGCCGCCCGCAGCGACGCAGCGTCCGGGCCGGGGCCCGGGCGGAACCGGTTCAGGTCCACCCCGGAGTAGATCGTGCGGAACTTGCCGGCGAACTCGGGGTAGAGCCGGACGGCCGTGCGCCGGATGAAGTCGCTGATGGTCACCACCCGGTCCACCATCCCGAGGATGCGCCGGGCGCGGGCGGGGTCGATCCGGTCCGGAGCCAGCATCGCGTTGTGCAGCGAGAGGATGAGCCGGGCGCCGGGGGCGGCCCGGGCGATGCGTTCGACGAAGGCCGGCCGGTTGAAGACCTCCACCGCGTCCCACCGCTCCGCCGCCAGGAAAGCGGCGACCCGGTCGGCGTATGCCTCCGGGCCGTCGTCGGCGGCCACCCGCACGAACCGGGCGCCCCCCGCCTCTTCTGCCGGCGGCAGGGCCGGGTCGGCCCGGCCCACCACCGTGACGTCATGCCGGGCCGCGAGGTAGGGCAGCACCCCGTCGATATAGGTCTGGATCGCCCCGCCCCGCACCGGAGGCACCGGCAGCTTTTCGGTGCAGACCAGCGCGATGCGCATCCCTACCCTCGCTCCCAGAGGGCCCGGATCTCGGCGGCCACCCGGTCCCAGCCGAAGTGCGCCTCGGCCAGCGCCCGCCCCCGACGGCTCATCCGGGTTCGCAGGTCGGCGTCGCCCAGGAGGCGCAGGATCGCGCGGGCGAAGATCTCAGCGCTGCCGGCCTCCTCCACCACCAGGCCGTTGCCCTGGCCCCGCACCACCTCGGGGTTGCCGCCCCGTGCAGTGGTGATGATGGGCAGACCGGCGGCCATGGCCTCGTAGTGGACCCGGGCCAGCGGCTCCTCCCACTGCGAGGCACAGATGAACAGGTCGCCGGCGGCAAACCACTCGTGCACCCGGTCGGCCGGCACGTAGCCGGTGGCGAGGACCTTCATCGGCGCCCGGGCGGCCAGCGCCCGCACGTAGGCCACGTAGTCGCTGATGCGGTCCTCCCCGTACCACTTGCTGCCCACCAGCACCAGGGTCGCCTCGCGGTAGCGGCGGGCCACCGGGCCCAGGGCGCGCACCACCACGTCGGCCCCCTTCTTGGGGGAGAGCCGCCCCACGTAGAGCAGGATCGGTCCCCGCCCAAGGCCGTGTTCGGCCCGGAGCCGCTGTCGGATGCGCCGGGCCTCCGGCGTCCAGATGGGCAGGAAGCGGTCCAGGTCCACCCCGGAGTAAATCGTGCTCCACTTGCCCCGGGCCTCGGGGTAGAGCGCCTCCACCCCTCGGCCGATGAAGTTGCTGACGGTGACGATGCGCTCGGTCGCGGCGATGGCCGCCCGGGCTTCCTCGGGCCCGATCTTCTCCGGCCGGAACATCTCGTTGTGCAGGCTCAGGATCAGCCGGCTCTCCGGCAGCGCCTCCCGCACCGGCAGGACCAGGCGCGGCCGGTTGAACAGGTGGACCACGTCAAACTTGCGGCCGGCCCGGCGCAGGAGGTTCACCACCCGGTCCCGGTACTGGGGGAAGGTGCCGGCGGGCACGCGCCAGTACTCCACCCCGTCCCGGATCTCCCGGTCGGGCAGTTCCGGGTCCGCCACGCCCAGCACGGTCACGCGGTGGTGGCGGCCGAGGCGCGGCGCCACCGCGTGGATATAGGTCTGGATGGCCCCGCCCCGCACCGGCGGCACCGGCAGCTTCTCGGTGCAGATCATCAGGCTCCGCACGGCACCGGTCACCCCCTCCGCCTCAGGCCCAGCTCCCGCAGGGCCTGCTGCTTGCGCTCGTCGGTGATGAGAAGCCGCTGCAGGGCCTGGACCATGGTCGCGTCCAGCAGGTTCGGGTCGTAGAGCACGTCCTTCACCAGCTTGTAGAACTCGTTGGGCAGGTACATGTCGATCAGCATGACCTGCATCGCCTCGGGCTCGATGGGGTGAACCTCATGGTAGGCCCGGATCATCGCCTTCATCCAGGTGAGGTCCCAGTCGCCCCGGTCGTCCATGGTGCCGGTGATCAGCTTCCGGAGGTCCCGGAAGGCCAGGTCGAAGGCCACGCCGTCCAGGTCGATGATCCAGACCTTGCCGTCGGGCCCCACCTGGCCGTTGGACCAGCCGTAGTCCTGATGGGCCAGCCCCCAGGCCTCTTCGCCCCGGGCGGCCAGCTTCCGGTAAGCCGACGCCTCCAGCATCCGGATCGCCTCGTCCGCCTGGGCCTTGAAGCGGGGCAGGACCTCCAGGAGCAGCGGGCTGGCGGGCATCTCCCGGTAGGCCCGGGCCAGGTGCTCGAACCAGTCCAGCTTGGTCCGGAGCTTCCGGTAGACCCGGGGCCAGCGGTGGAGCCGGCTGGAGGGCGCCACCCCGCTCGGGGGTCTGTACCCCAGCGACCGCCGGTGGAACTCGGCCAGGCCGCTGCAGAGCAGGGCCGCGCCGTCCACCGTGTCCTTGGGTGCCTGACGCAGCCCCTGGATCCACTCCGCCACGATGAACATGCGGCCGTCCACCACGGTGTAGAGCTTGCCGTCGCGCGTGGGGACCAGCGGCGCGACCCGGGCCTTCCGCCGGACGAGGTAGTCCTGCGCGCCGATGGAGAAGAGGTTCCGCTCGAAGGGCCGGTGGAGCAGCTTCAGGGCCCGGGGCCCCCGGTTGGTCTCGATGCGCCAGATGGCGCCCCAACCCTTTTCCGGTTTCGTGGCGGCGACCGTCCAGCTGCCCACTTTCATGTCCCAGGCCTTGGCCGCCCGCTCGGCGAGATCCTGGATCTCCGGCGGGACCGTGAGGTCCGGAAGCGCCTCTTCCTGCTTCCGTCGGGCGGGCGCCACGGCGCTCACCTGCGCCCCTCGCCGGTCGGCCTTCGCATCCCACCGAGGCTCAGGCACCGGCCCGGGGGGCGCATCGTCCTCGGGATCCAGGATCAGCCGGGCCGTGAGCAGCGGCTCGTCGCCTGGTGCGGCGCGGCCGGAGCCGATAATCTGCACACCGCCCGTGGGCGGCACGTAGATCCCCGCGCCCGCGGGCACGTAGATGATCACAGGACTGTTGTTCACCGGGTCACCTCCCAGCTTTACCGCGGTCGCGGCGGAATCGCCAGGTGGGCGTCGTCGCCCACCACCAGGGTGGCGGGACCCTCCAGGCTGGCGGACACGGTCGCACCGGCGCCCACCACCGAATCGGCGAGACAGAGCCCCGGCCCTGCCAGGCGGGAGCCGGGGAGGAGAATCGAGTTCCAAACCCTGACGCCTTCCAGCTCCGCGCCGGCCCCGACGCTGGTGGCCGGGCCGACCTCGGCGTCCGTCAGGCGGCAGCCGGGGCCGACGAACGCCGGCCCGCGCAGCCGGACCCGGCGCAGCACCGCGCTCGGCCCGACCACGACGGGCCCCTCCATCTCCACGCCCTCCAGGACGGCCGTGGGGTCCACTCCGGGCGCCAGCGCCTCCAGCAGGCGGGCGTTGGCGGCCAGCAGGCCGGCGGCGGTGCCCGCGTCCACCCACCAGCCGGAGAGCTCGTGCCCCAGCACGATCCGACCGCCGGCGATGAGCCGGGCGATGGCGTCGGTGATTTCCAGCTCACCGCGCGCGGACGGCGTGAGGCCGGCGATCGCGGCATGGACCTCGGGGGAGAAGAAATAGATGCCCGCGATGGCCAGGTCCGACGGGGGCTCTGCCGGCTTCTCCGCCACCGCCGTCACGCGGCCGCCGTCCAGCACGGCCACCCCGAAGGTGCGCGGGTCCGCCACCCGCTGCAGGGTGATCAGGGCCGACGGCGCCTCCGCACGGAACCGGCGCAGGGCCGACCCCAGCTCCGCGTTGGTCAGGTTGTCGCCCAGGTAGAGGAGGAAGGGCTGATCGGCCAGAAAGGGGCGCGCCGCGGCCACCGCGTGGGCAATTCCGGCGGGCTCTGCCTGGAGGATGACGGTGACGCGCTGCGGCGACCACCGCTTCACACTCCGGGCCAGCTCCTCCTGGCCCGGGCCGACGACCACCCCGATCTCGTCGAATCCGTGCGCCGCCAGGTAAGAGAAGATGTGCTGCCAGATGGGGCGCCCGGCAACGGGAAGCGATGCCTTTGCCCAGGTATGGGTCAGCGGCCGCAGCCGGGTGCCGCGGCCGGCACAGAGAACCAGGGCCCTCACATCCATCCCCGCCTTTCCTCTCTCCACCGTATGCAGCGGGGCCGGACCTGGTTTACGTAAAGCGCCGGCCCGCGGCCTTCCGGCCGCGGGCCGCAGGAACTATGTGGTCACCGCGCGGGCACGTGATCCTCCGCCCGCACCCAGTAGCGGGTCAGGGCCCTCGCCTCCACCTCCACCGTGACGGCCATGTCCAGGTGGACGCTGCCATCCTCCACCCGCACGTCGGTGGTGCGCGCGTTGCCAAGCAGCCGCAGGTCGTAGGAAGGGTCGCTCAGCAGGTTCCCCCGCAGGGCCACCGGCGCCGGCTGCACGGTCTGGCAGCGGGTGCGGGTGACGCGGGTACCGTCCTGGCCCAGGAACCACAGGTCGACGTCCACCGTGACCTCGGCCTGCGGGGAGCCGCCCTCCGCGCGCACCCTGGCCTTCGACGGTCCGGGGCGCACGCCGAGGACCTGGACCACCCCGTCGGCCGGCAGGGTGTGCGTCCAGGTGAAGGTATGTTCGGCCCGGCCGACGACCGCCTCGCTGATGATCTCGAGAAGCATGGGCCACCTCCTCTCCGGCGCGGAACACGCTGCGTCTGGTCCAGCGTATGCAGCGGGGCCCCCCGTCGCCCCAGGGCGGCGGCCGTCGTCATAATGGATCAGAAACCCCGGTAAAGGAGAGGAATTCCCATGCTGCTGACGCCCCGCCACGAGCTGGACCTCCGCATCGGCCGGCTGCAGGCGGCCCTGCGCGACCTGGGGCTGGACGGCGCCCTGCTCCACAGCACCACGTCGCTGCTGTACTTCACGGGGTCCGCCCAGCAGGGGCATCTCTGGGTGCCGGCGAACGGAGAGCCCCGGTACCTGGTGCGCCGGGTGCTGGAGCGCGCCCGCCGCGAGTCCGCGCTGCCCGGCATCGAGCCGCTCACCACCCTGCGCGCGCTGCCGGACCACCTGGGCGGGGCCCGCCGGATCGGGATGGAGCTGGACCGGCTGCCGGTGGCGCAGTTCGAGGTCTACCGGCGGCATCTGCCCGGCGTGGATGCGGCCGACGTGGGTCCTGTCCTGCGCCGGCTCCGCTCCGTCAAGTCGCCGTGGGAGGTGGAACGCATCCGGGCTGCGGCCAGGGCGGCCGACGAGACCTACCGGGCGCTGTTTGCCGCGCTGCGGGAGGGAATGACCGAGCTGGAGCTGTCGGTGGTGGGCGAGGGCGCCCAGCGGCTGGCCGGCGCGCAGGGCATGATCCGCTGGCACGCGCACAACGCCTTCGAGTCCCCGGCCATGATGGTACTGGCCGGGGAGACGGCGCTGGCGTTCTCCTTCGCCGACACCCCCTTCGGCGGGGAGGGGCTCACCCCGGCCGCCCCGTACGGCGCGAGCCGGCGCCCGATCCGCCGGGACGAGCCCGTCTGCGTCGACTTCCCGACGGTGGTGGATGGCTACGTCCACGACCAGACCCGCACCATGGTGATCGGAAAGCTACCCCGGCAGCTCGTGGAGGCCCACGACACCGCCCGGCAGATCCTGGACATGGTCGCCCGGGAGGCGCGCCCCGGCGCCACCGGCCAGCAGCTCTGGGAGCGGAGCGTGGACATCGCGCGCAGGGCGTGCCTGGAGGAGCACTTCATGGGGGCGGGCAACAGCCGGGTACGGTTCGTCGGCCACGGCGTGGGGCTCGAGCTGGACGAATGGCCGATCCTGGCTCCGAAGCAGACCACCCCGCTGGAGGCCGGCAACGTGATCGCGGTGGAGCCCAAGTTCTTCTTCCCCGGCGTGGGCGCGGTGGGGCTGGAGTCCACCTTCCTGGTGACCCCGGACGGGGCGGAGCGGCTCTCGATCACGCCGGAGGAGCTCGGCGTCAAGGACGCGTAGGGCGGGCCCCCGCATGACGGGGCCCGCCCCGAGCCGGCCGGTGGCCAGGTGGAGCACCCGGTGCCGGAGCTTGCCCTGGCCCGTATCCTCCTCAACGTAGGCGTAGCGCCCGTCGGGCGAGAATCCCCGCGGGGTCGCGACGTTGCCCGGCAGCAGGTGGGCGACCTGGGTGAGGCTGGCCGCATCCATGACGTAGACGCCGTGCCCCTCCCGCGCGCAGCCTGCCGTGCAGTCCCAGCTGGCGCCCCAGAGCAGCAACCGCCGGCCGTCGGACGCAAGGGCCGGATCGGAGACGGGCAGGTCCAGACGCCCCACCGCGCGCAGGCCGGCGGTGTCGATGACCGTCAGGCCCAGCGGCACGGGGATCGGATCGAACCCGGGCAGATCGGCCAGCGTATCCGGCTCGACGGGCCGCAGGGCCATGGACCCGGAACCGGCCGGCACGGCCAGAAGCAGCCGGACCGGGCCTCCGGGCGTGCCGGCACGCGCCGTCTCCGGGGATCGGTCCCGGTTCACGTATGCGGCACTGCCGACCAGGAGCAGGGCCAGCAACACGGCGGCGACACGTCGCAGCACAGGTTTCATCCTCCCCCACAGTGACGAGAATCGGATACGCCGATTTGGACACATTATTCGTTATGTTCGGCGGCTCGGATGCGGATGGAGTTCCATAAGAAAGCGGGAGGCCCCGGACGGGGCCTCCCTTCGCGCCGCACACCGCTGGCTTACTTGGTCACCAGCTCCAGCGGAACGGGGATATACTCGTCCACCTTCTCGCCGTTCAGATGCTTGAGGGCGGTCTCCACGCCGAGGCGGCCCATCTCCTTGGGCTTCTGGGCGACGGTGGCGGCCATCCGGCCCTCCTGGACCGCCTTCACCGCGTCGTCGGTGGCGTCGAAGCCGACGACCTTGATCTGGTCGGCCTTGCCGGCGGCCTCGATGGCCTCCAGGGCGCCGAGGGCCATCTCGTCGTTGTGGGCGAAAACGGCGACGATGTCAGGGTGCGCCTGCAGGATGTTCTCCATGACGGTCAGGCCCTTGGCCCGGTCGAAGTCCGCGGGCTGGCTCGCCACCACCTCGATGCCCTGGACGCCGTCCACCGCCTCATGGAAGCCCTGGCCCCGGTCGCGGGCCGCGGAGGCGCCGGGAATGCCCTCCAGCTCGGCCACCTGCCCCTGGCCGCCGATCAGCTCGATGATCAGCTCGCCGGCCATCCGGCCGCCCAGGACGTTGTCGGAGGCGATGTGGGCGACGACCTTGCCGCCGTTGGCGCCGCGGTCGACGGTGAACACCGGGATGTTGGCCTCGTTGGCCGCCTCCACGGCGGTCACGATGGCGTCAGAGTCGGTGGGGTTGATCAGCAGGGCGTCCACCTTCTGGGTGATGAGGTCCTCCACCTGGCTGATCTGCTTGGACGGGTCGTCCTGGGCGTCCATCACGACCAGCTTGACGCCCGCCGCGTCAGCCGCCGCCTGGGCGCCGTCCCGCAGGTCGACGAAGAACGGGTTGTTGAGGGTGGAGATGGCGAGGCCGAGCGTCAGGGTCTTCTCCGGCGCCGGAGCCGGTTCGGTCGCCGGGGCGGGCTGGGTACCGGTGCCAGTGCCGGTGCCGGGGGTCTGGCCCGACGGGGTCGAGCCGCCGCCGGAGCAGGCCGTGAGCGCCCCGATGGTCAGCAGGGCCACGAGCATGTGAGCGAACCGCTTCATGTGTCCATCCTCCCTGTGTCCATGGCTTTATATTGAGGGCCAAACCGTCACTTGCGCCGGTCCATGAGAACCGCCAGCAGGATGACGGCGCCCTGTGCCACCTGTTGGTAGAACGAGGACACGCCGAGCAGGTTGAGGCCGTTCTTCAGGATGCCAATGATGAGGGCGCCCACCGCCGTGCCGATCACGCTGCCTTGCCCGCCCGAAAGGCTGGTGCCGCCGATGACCACCGCGGCGATGGCGTCCAGCTCAAAGCCGGACCCGGCGGTAGGCTGGGCCGAGTTCAGCCGGGCGGTGAGGATCGCGCCGGCCAGCGCGCTGGCGACGCCGGTCAGCACATACGTGAGCAGCGTCACGCGCCGGACGGGGATGCCCGCAAACCGGGCCGCTTCCTCGTTGGAGCCCACCGCGTAGATGAAGCGCCCGATCGGCGTGTGGTTGAGCATGATGTGGACCAGCGCGAAGACCAGGAACATGACCACCACCGGGGTCGGGATGCGCCACACGTACCCGGTGCCGAGGGACCGGAGCCCATCGGGCAGGCCGGTGATGGGCCGGCCGCCGGTGTAGACCAGGGTCAGGCCACGGGCAACGGCCATGGTCGCCAGGGTGGCGACGAAGGGGGCCACCTTGCCCCGGGTGATGACCACGCCGTTGAACAGCCCCAGGGCTCCGCCCAGGGCCAGGCTCGCCAGCAGGGCCAGCGGCCAGGGGACCCCCCCGCTGGCCAGACCCGCCATGACCGCCCCCGTGATCGCCAGCACGGAGCCGACGGACAGGTCGATGCCGCCGGTCAGGATCACGAGGGTCATGCCGCAGGCGATGATGGCGTTGATGGAGACCTGGCGCAGCAGGTTGAGGAGGTTGGAGACGGTCAGGAACTCGTCGCTCAGCAGCGAGAGCGCCAGCCCCATCAGAATGACGGCCAGACCCGGGCCCAGCCCCCGCACGCGTTCGGTGATGCGCAACTTATCCTGCATGACGCTTCCTCCCGGTGGCAGCCTGCATGATTCGCTCCTGGTCGAACTCCGCCCGGCTGAACTCGGCGGTGATCTCGCCCTCGTGCACGACGAGGATGCGGTCCGACAGCCCCATCACCTCGGGGAGTTCCGAGGAGACCAGGATGATGCCCATCCCCCGCTGCACCAGTTCGCCCATCAGCCGGTAGATCTCGGCCTTGGCGCCGACGTCGATGCCACGGGTGGGCTCGTCCAGGATGAGCAGCTTCGGCGACGTGGCGAGCCAGCGGCCCAGGATGACCTTCTGCTGGTTGCCGCCGCTCAGGTTCGTCACCGACTGCTCCTGATGCGGCGTGCGAATGCCCAGCTCGCTCACGTACTGGTCCACCAGCTGCCGCTCCGTGCGGGGCCGGATCAGCCCGGCCCGGGTCAGGCCTCCGAGCCGGCCGAGGCTCAGGTTCTCCCGCACCGACCGGCCGGTGAGCAGCCCCTGCCGGCGCCGGTCCTCCGGCACCAGGACCAGCCCCCGGCGGATGGCCGCCGCGGCGTCGCCCAGCGGAAGCGGCTGCCCCTCCAGGAGGACCTGGCCCCGGGCGGGCCGGTCGATGCCGGCCACCGCCAGCATGAGCTCGGTGCGGCCGGCGCCCATGAGGCCGGCGATCCCCAGGATCTCGCCGCGACGCACGGTGAACGAGACCGGGGTGGAGGAGCCCCGGAGCAGGAGGTCCCGCACCTCCAGGAGCGTGTCGCCCGGCGCCACCTCCACCTTGGGGAAGCGCTCGGTGAGCTGGCGGCCGACCATGTGGGTGATCAGGTGGTCGGCGGTCACCTGGTCGATGGGCCAGCTGCCGATGCGCTGGCCGTCCCGCAGCACGGTCACCCGGTCGCAGATGGTGAAGATCTCCTCCAGCCGGTGGGAGATGTAGACGATCGCCACGCCGGCCTCGGCCAGGCTCCGCATCACCGCGAACAGCCGCTCCACCTCGGGCTCGGTGAGCGCCGCGGTGGGCTCGTCCATGATCAGCACCCGGGCGTCCAGCGACAGGGCGCGGGCGATCTCGACCATCTGCCGGGCGCCCACCCCCAGGCTGCCGAGGGTCGCCCGCGGGTCGATCTGCGCGCCCAGCCGCTCCAGCACCGCGGCCGCCCCCTGGTACATCGCCCGCCAGTCCACCCGGCGGAAGGGGCCGGTCACGGGCGGACGGCCCAGGTAGATGTTCTCGGCCACCGACAGGTGCAGGGCCTGGTTCAGCTCCTGGTGGATGAAGGCGATGCCCAGGGCCGTCGCCGCCGCCGGCGAGTCGATGGTGACCGGGCGGCCGTCGATGAGCACCTCGCCCGCCTCCGGCCGGTAGAGGCCACCCAGGATCTTCATCAGGGTCGACTTCCCGGCGCCGTTCTCCCCGAGCAGCCCGTGCACCTCGCCGGGCCGCAGCTCGAAGTCCACGCCCTTCAGGGCCCGCACCCCGGGAAAGCTCCGGTCGATCCCCCGCATCTCCACGACGGGAGCGGCCGGCATCAGAAGGTCACCCCCGCCCTGAGAATGACGTTGGCGTACGGCGTGCATTCCCCGGTGCGCACCAGGGCCACCGCCCGCGCCGAGATCTCCTTCAGCTCCTCATGGGAGACGGTGGTGACCGGCACCCCGCCGAGAAGCCGGGTCAGGCCCTCCTGGACCGCCGGATTCCGTTCGGCGGTCTCCCGGGCGACCACCGCCGCCTCGACCTGCAGTTCGGCGAGGATGGTCTCCACCACGTCGAGGAAGGCCGGGATGCCGGGCCGGAGGGCGAGGTCGATGCGCCGGACCCCCTTCGGGCAGGGCAGCCCGTAGTCGCCGATCACCAGTAGGTCACCGTGGCCCATGCCCGCCACGACCTCCGAGAGCGCCTGGTTCAGCAGCGTCGTCTTCTTCATGCGTCCAACCTCCCTGTCCGCAGCAAGGTCATGAGCTCATCCAGGTTTCCCATCGCCGGCTGCGCGCCGGGCCGGGTGACGGCCAGGGCGCCGGCGGCCATGCCCCAGCGCACCGCCTCTTCCAGCGCCATCCCCCGGTGGAGCGCCGCGGCCAGCCCGCCGGCGAAGGCGTCGCCCGCGGCCGTCGTGTCCACCACCGGAACCCGGAAGGGCTCGAACCACTGGCCGGCGCCGCCCCGGAACAGGTAGGCGCCCTCGCCGCCCAGCTTGATCAGCACCTGCCGGAAGCCCTGGGCCCACAGCACCCGGGCCGCCTCCTCCGCCCCGCAGCGGCCGGCCACCGGCACGCCGGTGAGTGCGGCGGCCTCGGTCTCGTTGGGGGTGATCAGCCACGTGTTCCGCCTCAGCGGCTCGGGCAGCGGCTCCGCCGGCGCCGGGGCGGGGTCGAGGATGACCGGCACCCCTGCCGCCGCGGCCAGCTCGGCCGCCCGGACGCAGGCCTCCACGGGCACCTCCAGCTGCAGCAGCAGGGCGGAAGCCGAGGCGATGAGCGGCCCGTGGGCCTCCACCAACTCGGGGGTCACTTCGGCGTTGGCGCCGGACACGACCACGATCCGGTTCTGTCCGGTGGCCTCCACCGTGATCACGGCGGTGCCCGTGCCGGCCGTGGCCGACCGGGAAATTCCCTCCGTCGCCACGCCGTCGGCCCGCAGGCTCTCCAGCAGCCGGTCGCCGAAGGCGTCCTGCCCTACCCGGCCGACCATCGCCACCGCGGCGCTGAGGCGCGCGGCGGCCACCGCCTGGTTCGCCCCCTTCCCTCCCGGGAACTGGTCGAGCCGCGGGGCGAAGACGGTCTCGCCGGCCGCGGGCGCCCGCTCCGGGTTCACCACCAGGTCCAGGTTCAAGCTCCCTACCACCACCACTGGCCTATCCAAGTGGCTCCCTCCTTCGGGTGGTCCCGCGCACGATGAGCTCGGGCGGGTAGACATGGCGCCGGCCGGGGCCGGAAAACTCGCCCCGGATGCGCTCCAGCAGCATGGTCATCGCCAGGCGGCCCATCTCCCGGGCCGGCTGGCGCACCGTGGTCAGGCCCGGCCGCACCAGCGCAGCCATCTGGATGTTGTCAAAGCCGACGACGGAGAGGTCGTCGGGGACGGAGAGGCCGGCCTCCTCGGCGGCCCGGATGACCCCGAGGGCGATCAGGTCGTTGCCGGCGAAGACCGCCGTCGGCCGCGGCGACAGCCCCAGCAGGACCTGGCCGACCCGGAAGCCCGATTCAAAGGTGAAGTCGCCCCACGTCACGCAGGCCGGGTCGTACGGGATGTCCGCCTCCTCCAGGGCCATCCGGTAGCCCTGGCAGCGGTCCTGACCGGTCCGCGTGGACTGGTGGCCGGCCGCGTGGGCGATGCGCCGGTGGCCCAGCTCGATCAGATGCCGGCAGGCGGCCTGGGCGCCGGCCACGTTGTCCACCGTCACGGTGTCGACGTCGGCGTGCTCCAGCTGGCGGTCCATCACCACGACCGGGATGTCATCGGCCAGCAGTTGGTCCACCAGCTCCCGGCGCTCCGTGGTGCCCACGAAGATGATGCCGTCCACCCGGTGCTCCCGCAGCTTGCGGACGTCCTGCGCCTCCAGCACCGGGTCGTTGTCCGTGTTGCAGAGGAAGACCGTGTAGCCCGCCTCGCTGGCGGCGTCCTCCACCCCCCGGGTGATCAGGGGGAAGAACGGGTTCGTGATGTCCGGGACCACCAGGCCGACGGTGCCGCTCAGGCGCCGCACCAGCCCCCGGGCCAGTTGGCTGGGCACGTATCCCAACTCGGCCGCCGCCGCCAGGACCCGTTCCCGCGTCTCGGCCTTCACGTACCCGGTGCCGTTGAGCACCCGCGACACGGTGGCCACGCCCACGCCGGCACGCCGCGCCACATCCCGGATGGTCACCTTCACGTCGTTCGTCTCCTTCGGAAACCGTTTCCACAATTCGTGAGCAAAAAGTTACAGGAGTGCAGCAAGAACCGATATGGAAGCGTTTCCATTCCTCCGTTTCTCCGCCATAGAAAAAACTCCTGCATACGCAGGAGTTATTTGACTATGATCCTTTTTAATCATCCCCAGCGGCACTAAGCACCCGGGCGCGGGCGGCCATGAGCTGCGCCCATTCCGCCTCGGAGAGCGGCCGGTCGAACGAGCGGAGCTGCGCCAGCCGGAAGCCCAGTTCCTCCGCCCACTGGCGGATCTGCCGGATCATCGGCAGGTTGAGGTCGGCGCCCAGGGAGGTGTCCTGGAAGTGGCCCATGAGCCCCAGGATCATGGTCTCGGCCATGCAGGCGTAGGCCAGCCCCCGTTCGAAGCCGAAGTTCCAGCCCAGGTCGGGCCGGCCGGGCACCTCCACCACCCCACCGTCGATCACCAGCACGTCCGGCCGGGCCTCCTTCACCGCCCGGGAGACGTTGGGGGGCCGGGAGATGTCGCAGACCACGGCGCCGAACTTCAGGTTGGCCGGGGTCACCAGGTCCTCGGCGCTGGAGGTGGCGGTCAGCACCAGGTCCGCCTCGGGCAGGGCGGCGTCGATGTCCGTGGTGATCCGGAGCGCGCCGGCCTGCTCCAGGGCGAGCGCCAGGGCCTCCCACGCTCCCGGTTCGGCCACCGGCTCCGGCAGGGGCCCCATTTCCTGCAGCCGGGCGCCGAGGGTGCCCGGCGCGAAGGGATAGCCCTCCCGGATCAGGTCGGCCAGGTGGGCGACGATGTCTCCGGCCACCTTCAGCAGCCGCCTGCGGCTGGCCTCGGGCCGCGCCGGGTTGCCGATGAGCACCACCCGGCCCACCCCATCCGCCAGCAGGATGGCCGTGGCCCGGCCGATCGCGCCGGTGGCCCCGACCACGGCGACGGTGGCCTCGGGCAGTCGGGTCCCCAGCCGCTCCACCGCCAGGTACATGGCCTCCACGGCCGACACGACGGTGTAGGAGTTGCCGGTGGTGAGGGCCACGCCCGGGTTGCGCAGGTGCAGGCCGCCGCGGGTGACCACCGACGTATAGGCCCCGAGCCCCACCAGCTGCGCGCCCCGCTTCTTCGCGATCTCCAGCGCGGCCCGCACCTCGGCGACGGCCTGGGCGTGGGGCATGCCCATCAACTGGTCGGCGGTGCGGGGCACCACGACGAAGTCGACGAAGACCCGGCGGCCGCCCGGGGCCGTCACCCGGCAGGAGCCGGCCACGAAGGGCTCCAGGAGGTCGTTGAACCGGTCAGCCATCTCGGCGATCTCCGCGGTGCTGAAGACCTGGAACGACTCGTCCATCTCGGGATAGTTGCGCCAGTCCACCGGGTGGACGAGAAAGGCGATCCGGCCCTCCCCGGGGTCACCGCTGGGCTCGGGCAGCGGCTTCGGCACCGGGGCGGGCAGGTTCTGTGGCCGGGACTCGACCCCCAGCAGGTGGGACACCAGCTCCGCGGTGTTGCCCTCGGCCAGCGGGATGAGCATCCGCTCCACGGCGACGACGGCCGCCTGGCACTGCTCCCGCGTGGCGATGAGCGGCGGCTCGATGCGGATGACGGCCGACCCGTTCAGCGTGGGGGCCACCCGCAGGCCGCAGACGTTCAGCAAGTAAGAAGAAAGGATGGGCGTCAGGTTGTCCTGCTCCGCCAGCACCCCGAGCAGGCAGGTGCGGCCGTAGGTGGACCGGTCGACGCCGATTTCCAGCCCCAGCATGAAGCCCCGCCCGCGCACCCGGCGGAGCACGTGCGGGTACCGCCGCAGCAGCTCCTCCAGCCCCGCCTTCAGGAAGGCGCCGTTCTCCGCCACCTGGCGTACCAGCGCCCCGTCGTCCCGGGTGAGCAGCTCCAGCGACCGCAGGCCGGCCCGGGCCGCCAGGGTGTTCCCGGCGAACGTGGAGGAGTGCTTCATGGCGAACTCCTCGGTGTAGACCTCCTCCGTGCAGAGCATCGCGCCGATGGGGACGAGGCCGCCGCCCAGGGCCTTGGCCAGCACCATCACGTCCGGCGTCACGCCCTCCTCCTCGCAGGCGAAGAGCCGGCCAGTGCGGCCCAGGCCGGTCTGGATCTCGTCCAGGATGAAGAAGACGCCGTAGCGGCGGCACAGCGCCTTGGCGGCCGCCAGGTAGCCGGGCGGCGGCTCCACGATGCCGCCCTCGCCCTGGATCGGTTCCACGATGAACCCGGCGAACTCGTCCGGGTGCGCCGCGAGCAGCCGCTCCAGGGCATCCAGGTCGCCGTAGGGCACCTTGGCGAAGCCGGGGATGGGCGCGCCGAAGGCGTCCTGATAGGCCCGCCGGTTGGTCGCGGAGAGCGCGCCCAGGGTCTTGCCGTGGAAGGAGTTCTCGCAGGAGATGATGCCCATGCGTCCGGTCGCGGCCCGCACGGCCTTGATGGCCGCCTCCACCGCCTCGGCGCCCGAGTTGGCGAAGGTGACGTAGCGAAGCCCCTCCGGTGCGACTTCAATCAGCCGACGGGCCAGCTCGCCGGCCGCCTGCAGCGCCGACGGCTGCACGAAGGAGGGCTCACCGGTGAGTTCCACGGCGCGCAGCGCCTCCCAGATCTCCGGCGGGTTGAATCCGAAGGGCAGAGCGCCGTACGCCGCCACGAAGTCCAGGTAGCGGCGGCCCTCGCTGTCCCAGAGGTAGCACCCCTCGCCCCGCACGAAGCGCTTATCCATATTGATCGCTTCCAGGAGCCGCCCCAGGTGGGGGTTCACGTATTCCGTAAACAGGTGCACGGGAATCCTCCTAGTCGTGCGTATTAGTCCCCGGCCGCGCTGCCGCGGGCCGCCGGCCGCTCCACCCGCGGCGTGAACCCGATGCGGTCGAGCCACTCCTCGTAGTCCGCCGGGCTCATCTCATCGGCGCGCTTTTGGGCCGCGGCGACGATCAGCCCCTCCATGAGGTTGGTGCCGAAGGAGCGGCCCCCCAGGTTCGGGGTGGTGGTGACCAGGGTCGCGACCCCGGCCTGCTTCATCCACTCGATGTCGGCGGGGGTGACGGTGTTGGTCAGGATCGTCTTCCCCTCCAGCCGGTCGGGGGCGTACCGCCGGATGTAGAGCCAGTCGCCGGCGATCAGGTCCGCCCACTGGTAGTACTCGGTGAACCGGGGCTGGTGGGTCTCCTGCTTGGCCCCCGTGGGGTAGAGCCAGGTGAAGGGCAGCTGGGTGATGATGGGCAGGAGGATCCGGGCCAGCACGTGGATGGTGTGGAAGCTCCGGATCGGGATCGGGATCCCCAGGGCGAACATCATGTCGCCGAAGACGATGTCCGCGCCGACGTCCACCAGGGCCTCGGCCATGCCGAAGCGGTCCACCGAGGCGACCATGAGCACCCGCTTGCCGCGCAGGGGCATCACGTTCCGGTCCAGCCAGTACACGGCCCTGCGCTCCAGGGTGTTCTTCAGCCCCGAGCCGTCCACGATGGGGGTGCGGACCGCCGCGGCGGCGATGCGCTTCGCGTCCCGGAAAGCGTAGCGGCGGCCGCCTGCGTACACGTACAGGTCGATGCCGCCCATACCGAAGGCGTCGACCTTGCCGTCCAGTTCCCGGATCAGGGCGATGGCCTGTTCGATGGAGCCGTCGGTGCCGATGCGCTCCACCGTCACCTCCTCGCCCAGCACGCTGACGGTGGCGACCGAGTTCCGCCGGGACGAGCCGAGGCTGACGCTGACGATGCGCTTCACCAGGTGATGCCTCCCTTGCGCTCAGTCCTTCAGACTGCGGATGAGATTGCGGATTTTCTCGGGGCTTACGTACACGTCTTCCTTCATGGGCGAGCGGCCGATCTCGATGCCGATGACGTGGGGGCCGACCAGGGCCTCCACCATCTTCAGCCGTTCGTCGGACCCGATGAAGATGACGGCGTCACACGCCCGGGCCCTGGCGATGAGCCGCATCACCTGGTTCAGGAGCTCCACGCCGTTCTGGCTCCGGGCGAACTCGTGCCGCTCCTGGTCGGACATCAGCAGGATGAAGTCCACCCCTTCCGCCGCGGCCATGGCCGTCAGTTCCGGGCCGTTGGCCACCGGGAAGCCGACCAGGGCGATCCGCTTGCCCTTGCGCATCTCGCCTACGGACTCCAGGCGGGAGATCAGCGTGCGGTCCACCCCGAGGATCTCCGCGACCTCCTGCTGGGAGAGCCCCTGCGACCGGAGCTCCAGCATCCGGTCCACCATCCGGTAGATGCGCTCGGGGTTGATCACCTTGTCGCCGATCCGGATGAGCTGCACGCGCCGCCACCCCCTCGTGTGCACAGGATTGTGCTAGCGCCTATTGTACATTTTTGTGCACAGGGCCGCAAGCCATACCCGGCCTTTCGAGGAAGGGATGACCGGCCCGTTTAGCGAATAGAGGGAGATGGCCTGACAGACCATATCCCTGGCCGTAACAGGTAAGGAAAGGACGGGTACCATGAAGGAAGTGCTCCAGTGGCCGAATTGGGCGATCCTGGCGACCTTCATCGCCGTGGTGATCAGCCTTGTGCTGAACATCGTGCTCTACCAGCGGGTCCAGGCGCTGTACAGCAAGTTCGGCGCGCAGGCGCTGCCGTTCCGCAACCGGGACGAGCTGGAGGCGGCCTTTCAGGCCGGCACGATCGACCGCGCGGAGTACGAGCAGCTCAAGCGCAAGATCTCTTAGCGATATCCGGAAACGCAGGCGACCCCGCCCCTGGCGAACGCAGGGTGCGGGGTCGTTTCGTGTGTGCGCCGCGGGGTGACGGCGCTTCCCGGAAAACGCCTCCCCCTGGGGCCGGGGGGCGTAGGGCCATGACCCCGGCTCGGCCGCGGGGTCTCCCCTCAGGTTTCCCATCTTCTGCCGATCCTATACACCGCCTCCAAGCCCCGTTGACCCGCATCGACGGGATTCCCCAGGTCATCGCGCCCTTCCCAAGGCAGATCGCGCCGGCCGCAGAACCCGGCCCGGCCGCTCGACGCCCTGTGTTTCTTCATGTGTCCTTAACCAAAGGCTAACCAGACCAAAACCCCCGCACAACACCCGGGTGATAGCATCGGTATCGAGCGACGGAAGTACTCGGCCAAGAGCCAGCAGAGAAAGGGGATCGACACAGCCATGAAGCGGACTCTGATGACCACCGCGGCCGCTGCGGCCCTGCTCGCCATGCTCACCGCCTGCGGAGGCCGGGCGAGCAGCAACCCCGGCAGCCAGCCGGGGGCGGGCAATCCGCCCGCGTCCCATCCGGGCACGAACAACCCGGCGCCCTCCAGCAGCGGCGGATCCGCCGGAACCGAGCTCTCGGGAACGGTTACGCTGGACGGCTCCTCCACGGTGGGTCCCATCTCCATCGCCGCCGCGGAGGAGTTTCGCAAGGTGCATCCCAGGGTCGACGTCCCGGTCGGCATCTCCGGCTCCTCCGCCGGCATCGGCAAGTTCGTCAAGCGCGAGGTCGACATCGCCAACGCTTCCCGGCCGATCAAGGAGAAGGAGCTCGAAGAGGCCAGGAACAACGGGCTCGACCCCATCGAGCTTCCGGTGGCCTACGACGGCCTGTCGGTCGTGGTCAACAAGGAGAACGACTTCCTGACCTGCATCACCACCGAGCAGCTCCACAAGATCTGGGGGCCTGAGTCTACCGTGACCCGGTGGAACGAGGTGGACCCGAGCTGGCCCGATGCGCCCATCAAGCTCTACGGCCCCGGCACCGCTTCCGGCACCTTCGAGTACTTCAACGAGATGGTCAACGGCAAGGGCGACGCGTCCCGGTCCGACTTCACCGCCTCAGAGGACGACAACGTGCTCGTGCAGGGCGTGGCGGGCGACAAGTACGCGATGGGCTACTTCGGCTACGCCTACTACGCTGAGAACCAGGACACCCTGAAGGCCCTGGCCATCGACGCCGGCGACGGCTGCGTCGAGCCGACCGACGAAACCATCGCCGCCGGCTCCTACCCCTTCTCCCGTCTGATCTATATCTACCCCTCCAGGCAGGCCCTGGAGCGGCCCGAGGTCAAGGCGTTCGTCACCTTCTATATGGAGAATGCCGGGGAGCTCGCCGCCCAGGTCGGCTACACGCCGCTGCCTGAGAAGATGTACCAGGACAACCTGGCCAAGCTGAAGTAAACGGTCTCCCTTTCCGTGGCCGCGAGGTCCCGGGGAAGCGCCCGCTTCTCACCGGGACCTCCGGGCCGTTTCCCAAGTGCGTGACGAATCGTGCGGAGGTGGCATCATGTCTGCTACGACAGCGCAGCAGCCCCCGGCCTCTGCCGCGGCGGCGCTGGCCCCGGACAGGCGCCGGGCGAGACAGATCCGCAAGGAGCGGGCGATCGCGGGGCTCCTCCTGGCCGCCGGGCTGGTCTCCGTGGTGACCACGGTGGGCATCGTCCTCACCCTCTTCACTGAGACGGTCCAGTTCTTCTCCCTCGTTTCGGTCCGGGAATTCCTGACCGACCGGCTGTGGACCCCCACCTTCAGCCCCGCCCACTTCGGCGTCGCGCCGCTCGTGTCGGGTACCTTCATCATCGCCGGCGGCGCCGCGCTGGTGGCCGTGCCCCTGGGCCTGGGCAGTGCCATTTACCTGAGCGAGTATGCCCCCGACCGGGTGCGGCGCATCCTGAAGCCGCTGCTGGAGCTGCTGGCAGGCATCCCCACCGTGGTGTACGGCTTCTTCGCCCTCACCTTCGTGACGCCCCTCCTGAAGAAGATCATCCCGGACATCGAGGTCTTCAACGCCCTGTCCGCCTTCATCACGGTGGGCATCATGATCACGCCGATGATCTGCTCAATGTCGGAGGACGCCATGCTGGCCGTCCCCCGGTCCCTCCGGGAAGCCGGTTTCGCCCTGGGGGCCACCCGGCTGGAGGTGGCCCTGAAGGTGGTGCTGCCGGCGGCCTTCTCCGGCGTCGTCTCCTCCGTCATCCTGGCCGTCTCCCGGGCCATCGGCGAGACGATGATCGTGGCCCTCGCCGCGGGCTCCACCCCGAAACTCACCCTGAACCCGCTGGAGTCGATTCAGACGATGACCGGCTACATCGCCCAGGTGGCGCAGGGCGACCTCGAGATCGGCTCGGCCGCTTACACCTCGATGTACGCCGTCGGCATGGCCCTTTTCCTCATCACGCTGGCGATGAACCTGCTGGCCCGGGCCATCAGCCGCCGCTATCAGGAGGGGGAGCGCGCATGAACCCCGTCGCCGCCCGCCGGCGCCTCCGGCGCCGGCTGGACGCCGCCTCCCACTGGCTTTTTTTCCTGGCGATCCTCGCCGCCCTCGCCGTGCTGGCCATCCTGCTCTGGGACCTGCTCTCGACGGGGCTGCCCCGGCTCAGCTGGTCCTTCCTCACCAGCCACGCTTCCCGCTTCGCCGACAGGACCGGCATCCTTGCCCCGCTGGTGGGCTCCTTCTACGTCATCGTGCTGACCGCGGCCTTTGCACTGCCCGTCGGCGTCGCGACCGCCGTCTTCCTGGAGTTCTACGCCGAGGGCGACCGCCCGTCGCCCCTGCGCCAGAGCCTGACGCAGTTCCTGAAGCTCAACATCGACAACCTGGCCGGCGTGCCCTCCATCGTCTACGGCCTATTCGGCCTGGCCTTCTTCGTCCGCTGGATGCAGTTCGGCCGGTCGATCCTGGCCGCCGCCCTCACCCTGGCCCTCATGGTGCTGCCGGTGATCATCGTGAACACCCGGGAGGCGATCCGGGCCGTGCCCCCCTCCCTGGCCCACGGGGCGTACGCCCTGGGCGCCAGCAAGACACAGGTGATCTTCACGGTCATCCTGCCAGCGGCGCTGGGGGGCATCCTCACCGCCACCATCCTCTCGGTCTCCCGCGCCCTGGGCGAGTCCGCCCCGCTGCTGGCGGTGGGCGCCTGGGTGTACGTCACCAGCCTGCCCAGGACCCCGCTCGACAGCTTCACCGTGCTGCCGGTGCAGATCTACTACTGGGCCGGCATGCCGCAGAAGGCATTCCAGGAGGTCGCCTCGGCCGGCATCCTCGTGCTGCTGGCGCTCCTCCTGAGCCTCAACGGCATCGCCATCTGGCTCAGGAACAAATACCAGAAGAAAGCGGAGTGGTAGCATGGCCGTCGTCCTGGCAAGCCCGGCTGCTGGCGGCGTCGCAGCCGGCGGCTTCGTCGTCCGGAACCTCGACCTCTTCTACGGCACCCACCAGGCGCTGCATCAGATCAGCATGACGATACCCGAGCGGGCCGTGACCGCCATCATCGGCCCCTCCGGCTGCGGCAAGTCGACCTTCCTGCGCTGCCTCAACCGGATGAACGACCTGGTGCCCGACGCCCGCATCCAGGGCCACGTCAGCTTCCGGGGCCAGGACCTCTACGCCCCCGGGGCCGACCCCATGGAGATCCGCTACCGCATCGGGATGATCTTCCAGAAGCCCAACCCCTTCCCCAAGTCCATCTACGAGAACGTCGCCTTCGGACCCCGCATCAACGGCTACGACGGCGACCTGGACGAGATCGTGGAGGGCGCGCTCCGGCGCGCGGCGCTCTGGGACGAGGTGAAGGACCGGCTGCGGAAGCCCGCCCTGACGCTCTCGGGGGGGCAGCAGCAACGGCTCTGCATCGCCCGGGCCCTCGCGGTGAACCCCGAAGTGCTGCTGATGGACGAGCCGACCTCGGCCCTTGACCCCATCGCCACCGGCAAGATCGAGGAACTGATGACCAGCCTGAAGCAGGAGTACACCATCGTGCTGGTCACCCACAGCATGCAGCAGGCCGCCCGCGTCTCCGACTACACGGCCTTCTTCCTGGACGGCCGCCTGGTGGAAATGGATCGGACGGAGCGGATCTTCTCCACCCCGTCCGACAGGCGCACGGAAGACTATATCACAGGCCGGTTCGGTTGAATCACTCCCCGGTGTAGTAGAAGCCGTCGTCGGGCAGCCGGCCGCCGATGATCTCCGGGTTCAGCTCAGCCAGCTTGGTGAAGTAGAACTCCACCGCCTCCCGGGCCTCGGTCGCGGTCTGGAACCGGAACGGCGTGCGGCCCAGGGAGGACTGGATCACCGGCGCCTTCAGCCCGCTGAGGTGCGGCTCGCCCAGGGCCGCCGCGTCGGCGGGGTTCTCCTGGATCCACTGCACCGACTCCTGCAGCCCCTCCTGGATGGCCGTGATGACCTCCGGGTGCTGGTCGACCAGGTCAGCGACGGCGATCGTGCCGATCTGCGGGATGAAGGGCTCCCGCCCGGTCACCCGGCCCCACTCCTGCCGGAGCTCAAACAGCTCCCGCACGGGGATGTTGTTCTGCTTGCCCTGCAGGATCGCGGCGGTGGCCACCGGCTCGGGCAGCACCGCGGCGTCGGCCTTGCCGGCCATGAGCATCTGCAGGGCCTCCGGGGCGGCAGAGACGTACTGCAGGCCCATCTCCTCCTCCGGCACGCCGGCCAGCTTGGCGACGGTCCGGAAGATCAGGTCGGGCGAGTCGTTCTTGAAGGGGATGTAGACCGTCTTCCCCTTCAGGTCCTCCCAGCTCTGGATGTCCGGGTCGGCGGTCAGCACCGACAGGTGGCCCCACACGGTCACGTTGAGGAGCCGGACCGGCAGCCCCTTGTTGTACAGGTTGGCGGCCACGTAGGTCGGCACCGCCGCCACCTGCACCGCGCCCTTGACCATGTCGGCGCGCAGCTGGTCCAGGTTCTGGAAGGCCTGGAACTGGACTTCCGGGACCAGGCTGGTCAGACGCTCCTGCGACGCCAGGTGAGCCAGCAGGATCGAGGGCGGGGCCGAGGGCGCCTGCAGGTGGAGCGCCGTCAGCGGCTCTGCCTGCGGCGCCTGCTCCGCGGCCGGCGTCTGTTCTGCGGCCGGGGTCTGCTCCGGCTGGCGGGCGGGCGGGTTCTCAGGCGCCCGACCTGCGCAGCCGCACAGCAGGCCGAGCGCAAGGAAGCAGGCGATCAGCTTCGGAAAGGTGGACTTGAACGGGCGCATGGGGCATTCCTCCTAGTCAGGATAAGCTGCGGAGACCTGTGGCCAGATCGCGGCCACGGTGCGGTGGACGTAGGCGTCGGCATCGGTGCGGGGCGTGCGCCCCAGCGGCACCCGGGCGATGATGCGGCCCGGCGCCGGCGAGAGCGCGATCAGCGCGTCGCCCACCCGCACGGCCTCGGCAAGGTCGTGGGTGACAAACAGCGCGGCCACCTTCCGCTCCGCGAGGAGGTCCAGCAGCAGCCGCTGCATGTCGGCCCTGAGGCCGGGGTCCAGCGCCCCGAAGGGCTCGTCCAGCAGCAGCAGGTCCGGCCCGATGGCCAGGGCCCGGCCCAGGGCCACCCGCTGGCGCATGCCGCCGCTCAGCTCGTGGGGGTACTTGTCCGCGGCGCCGGCGAGACCCAGCCGCTCGATGAGGGCCGACGCCACCCGGCGCTGCTCCGCCGGGGGTGCCCCCATCGCCTTCAGACCGAACGCGATGTTCTGCCAGGCCGTGCGCCACGGGAGGAGGCGCGGCTCCTGAAACACGTAGGCCAGCCGGCGGAACCGGTTCTCCACCCGCCCCCGGGTCGGGGAGAGGAGGCCGGACGCGATCTGCAGCAGGGTCGTCTTCCCGCAGCCGGAGCGGCCGACGATCGCCAGGACCTGGCCGGGCTCCAGCCGGAGGTCGATGTCCTCCAGGACCGGGTGGCCGCCGAACGCGTGGCTGACGCTTTCCAAGGTCAGCACTCAGCCGTCACCCCCTTCCCGGCCCCGCTGCCAGGGCTCCAGGCGGCGTTTGAGCGGCCTGAGCACCAGGTTCTCCATCACCAGCAGAAGGATGACGACCACGGCGATCCAGGCGAACATGCCGGCGACGTTCAGGTTGACGCGCGCTGCGCCCAGCCCGGCGCCCATCCCGGAGCGGCTGCCGGCCATCAGCTCGGCGAGCAGGGCCACCTTCCAGGCCAGGCCCATCCCCGAGACCAGCGCGGGGAACAGGTACGAAAGCAGATGGGGCAGGTAGACCTCGGTGACCAGCATCCGGCGGGGCGTGCGGAAGACCGTGGCCATCTCGATCAGGCCGCGGTCGACCGAGCGGGTCCCCTCCAGGGCGGCGGCGAAGATGATCGGCAGCACGGCCACCGCGATGGTGAAGACGGGGGCCGTGCTGTTCGCATCGAACCAGAGCAGAGCCACGATGATCAGCGCCACAGGGGGAACGCCCTGGACGGCGGTGACGACCGGCGCCAGCGCCTGCCCGAGCGGCCGCAACAGCCCCGCGATCAGGCCGCTCACGCCCCCGAGCAGCACGGCCAGGCCGAAGCCGGACAGCGTGCGGACCGTGGTCACGGCCACGGCCTGCAGCAGGGCTCCCTCCCCGGCCAGCCGCACCAGCTCCCGGGCGACGTCCACCGGCGTCGGCACCGCCCAGGGCGGGTACCGCCGCGCGGCCAGGTGCCAGGCGACGAGGCTTGCGCCGATACCCAGCAGCCCCCAGAGAAGGCCCGCCGTCCGCTTCCTCACACCGTCACCTCCCCGGCGCTGTTCACCCTTTCACATGCCCTCCGCGGAAATTGTAGCGCACGGCCGGGCGCGGCTCCATGCGCGACGCCGAAATCGAGCCATAAGGGCAGTGTGCCCATGAACCGGGGGGGGACGGACCGCACTAGGGCGGCGATCCGATCCATTCAGACGGCCATCTCCTTCCAGCGTCCGCGGGCAAACCGATTCCAGAAGAGCGCCAGCCGGAGCGCCCAGTCACACGCCGCTGCGGTCCAGGCGCCGTACAGCCCCCAGCCCAGCACGTCGATCATCAGGTACGCGAGGGTCAACCGCACGCCCCAGCTGCCGACCAGGGTGATTACGGCCGCCGCGCGCGTGTCGCCGGCCCCCTGCAGGCCGCCGCTGAGGATGAGCACCAGCCCCATGGGGATGTCGGCCGCGGCCGCGACCCGCAAAACCATGGTGCCCAGCGCGATGACCTGCGCATCCGTCGTGAAGATGCGCATGTACACGCCCGGCATGAGCAGGAAGCTGGCCGCCACGGTCAACGTGAAGGCGGCGCCGACGCGCAGCCCCTCCAGCATGGCCAGGCGCGCCCGCTCGGGATCCTGCGCCCCCAGCGACTGGCCGATGAGCGTGGCGCAGCTGGTGCCCAGGCCGAAGGCCACCAGCCAGATCAGGTCCTCGACGACGTAGGCGATCTGCTGGGTGGCGATGGCGACGGTGCCCAGCCGGTTGATGAGGATGGCGAAGACGACGAGCGACAGGGTGGACGCGGACCGCTCCACAGCCGAGGGCACAGCCACCCGCACGATGCGCGCGGAGAGGCCCCGGCTGAACCGCCAGAGCGTTCGCCACCGGAGCGCTACGGGCCCTGACCGCACCAGGAGCACGAGCAGCAGCCCCGCCGCCTCCGTGAAGCGGGCAACGGAGGAGGCCAGGGCCGCACCGGCCACGCCCAGCGCGGGGAAGCCGAGGTTGCCGAAGATGAGCAGCCAGTCGAGCACGACGTTGACGGCGTTGGCGACCAGGGCGAGCAGCATGGGAATGCGGGTCTCGCCGACGGCGCGCAGGGCCGCCGACATCGCGCTGAACCAGTAGTGGCCGATCAGTCCCGGAACCAGGACCTGCAGGTAGATCACGCCGTGGGGATACACGTCCGGCGGGGCGCCCATGACCTTCACGATCCACGGCGCGCCGAAGTAGAGCCCGGCCCCGAGCAGCAGGGCAAGCCCGAGCCCCAACCAGGAGGCCGTGCTCGCGGCCCGCTCCACGCCCTCGTCGTCCCGGGCCCCTGCAAGGCGCGACACCACGGCGATGATGCCCACGCCCAGCGCACCCGCGAGGCCGAACGTGAGCCAGAGCGGCTGGGTGGCCACGCCGACGGCGGCGACCGCGTAGGCGCCGACGCGGCCGACGAAGGCCATGTCGACCATCTGCGTGGCCAGGCCGAGCAGCTGCTCCAGCGCCGTCGGCCAGGCGAGATGGATGAGGTCGCGGCGAACCTGCTGACGCAAGCTCCTCTCTCCTTTTCCGTAGTCTGCTGTGGTTGACGGGCACTGTCGTGTGGCACTTGGTAAGGCGCGAGAAAGGACCACCGCGGAGACGGTGGTCATCGCGTATCCGGCGGTAGGGGAAGTTCGACACTCAAACACGTATTCCCTGCATGGCGGTTCGCCGCGGTACACGGCCGGCGCGGATGGGATACGGAGCCGCCGGGGGCGCACGCGTGGACCCCCGGGCTGCGCAGAGCGCAGCCCGGGGGTCTGCAGACCGAGGGTTACGGGTTGTTCCGGACCTGCTCGGCGCTCACCGAGAAGGTGACGGACTCCGCGGTCAACCCCTGGAACGCGTTGGTCGTACCGAGCGGCAGGCTGACCTCGAAGGTGAGGGTCAGGATGTCGCCGGGCTCCAGCTCGATGGCCGGGCCGCGGAAGGGTTCACCCTCCTCATCCAGGAAGTCGCTCAGCCTTCCGGCGGCCACTTCCAGCCCGTACTCATCGGTCACCCGCACGAACAGCTGCTCGGCCAGGGTCGTATCGGCACCCTCGGACATCGTGGCGCTGATCTTGGTCATGCGGGCGGCCAGCGTCCCGACGTTCTGGATCTCAAACCAGCGGACCTGCGTGTCGCCCGGCGCCCACTCGCCGGTGGGGTTCAGCCCCTGGCCGCCGCCCAGGTAGAACATGGGTCCCGGGACGGTGTCGCCGCCGCCGCGCCGGCCGTCAAGCCGGAGGGTGCCGGCCACGAACTCGTGCGAGGACGGGCCCGCCTGGTCGGTCAGCAGGGCCAGCGTGGCCCCGCCGACGCCGAAGGCCGCGATGGTCGCCGCCGTCGCCAGCAGCAGGTGCAACTTCCTCATCTTCATGCCCTCGCCCCCTTACTCCAGCGTGACCGTGATCTGGTTCCGGAGCTTGCGGTTGACGTAGATCTGGATGGTCACGGTGTCGCCTGAACCGAGGCCGTACCGCTGCGGATCGAACTGCACCCGGTAGGTGCCGTCCTCGTAGGTCAGGCCGCCGCCGTTCATCACGAAGGAGGTGACGACCGCGCCGCTCTCGGCATCGAGGATGCGCACCAGGGCCGACGGGTTCTCAGTCGGGGTGCCGTTCACCAGCCAGTGGAACTCGATGATGAACCCTGTCGCCGGCTGCACGGTGTCGAAGTCGTCCGGGAAGACGGCCTCGGCCAGCTCGCTGACCACGATCACGTATGCCTCGTGGACCGTGATGTTGTAGTTGGGCAGGCGCCCCTCGGGATCGTCGAAGTGCACCTTGATCGGGTAGCTGCCCTCCGGCGAGGAGGCCGTGGCGGTGGTCGAGTACCGCACCTGGATCGACTCATCGCCGGCCACCAGGCCCGTCACCGTGCCGGTCAGCTCGGGGTTGTCCTGACCGATCAGCCGGGTGACGGAGTTGGGGGTGACCACGAGATCGGCCTTCTTGATCGGGATGACCAGGTCGGCGAAGGCCGGCGCCTCGTCTTCGCTGCCCTCAAACTGGGCCCGCAGGATGCAGTCTCCCGCCAGCAGCGGCGTCACCGTCGCGGTGCCGTTCTCGGTCGGCCCGACCTCGCAGATGTCCTGCGTCAGCGAGCCGATCTGCGCGGACTCGTGCCTGGCGGTCACGGTGAACGGCTGGTCGCCGTAGGTCACGCTCTCGGGCCAGTCGACGAAGCCAGTGTCCGCGGGCGTGGCGTTGATGCCCACCACCTGCGCACGGCTGCCCTTGGCGTTGAGGTTGTGCAGCAGCAGGATGCCCTTGGAGCCGTTGGCCTGGTAAGCCGCCGCGTCGTAGAAGACTGGCACGCCGTAGCCCGGCAGCGCAACCCACGTCGGCTGACCCATGTACCAGCCGGCGTCGGTGAAGTCCAGGCCGGGGTTGGCCAGGTCGTACTCGTACCACGGCGTCACGTCAATCACGCCGAAGCGGTAGTGCTCGGCCACGACGCGCCACTGGAACTTCGTGCGGGCGCTGCCGAGACCCACGTCGGTTGCCCAGACCGGGAAGATCAGCACGTTGCTGTTGAACAGGCCAGTCTGGACGCTGGAGCCGAGGCCGTTGTTGTTGAGGTAGCAGCCGGACACGACGCAGGCGACCATGACGTCCGTGATCTCCACAGAGCTGCCGGACTGGAAGGCGGCGCGGCTGTTGTACACGTAATAGGTCTGGCTGCTGCCCTCGGGCCGGATCTGCACCTCGTAGAAGACCTCGTGCGCCGGCGTGGACCAGTCGGCGTGGGCGACGATACCGAAGTAGAGCTCAGCGTAATCCAGCGGCAGCCCCCACGAAGCGACGGCCAGCGCATCCGTGGTCACGCCCGCGTACTGGACCACGCCGGTGATCGCGCTCGGCCCGATGCCGGCGGCCTTGTCCAGGGCGTCCACGGTGCCCACGTGCTGCAACTCAAACGGCGTCACGAAGGAGAGGTAATCGTACTGGGTGTCGCCGCCGGTGTTCAGACCGGTGCCGGTCATGGTCACCATGTCATAGCCCCAGGAGCCGGTGAAGGTGAGGCTGTCCTCCACCATCTGGATGTCCGCCGCCGGGCGGGCAGTGACATAGACAGGCACCCGCAGGGTGGCCGCGGCGCCGGGGGCGCTGTTGATCGGCTTCAGCAGGATGACGCCGCTGTGCTCGGGCAGCCACGCCCGGGTGTAGCCGAACTGGGTCTCCGCGACCGTGGGGTCATGGGTCGCCCGCATCTGCGAAGCGTCCGCGGTCAGGCGCACCCGGAAGGTGGCGGAGCCGCGGGCCGGAACCGTCACGTCCCCGTCGGGGAAGCTGTACTCCAGCCCCGGAATCTCGGCGAACATCTCGATGCTGGGCCGGTAGGTGACCGTGCGGTTGGTGTGGTTGACCACCTTCACCCGCCGCTCGAAGGTCGCGTGGTCCACCACCTCGACGGCGCCGAAGGAGACGCTCACCGCGCCGGGATTGTCGGCGCTGTAGGCCACCACCTGGTTGTCGATCGCCCTGGCCACGTCCACCCGGCCGGCGCCGATGCGGGACTGGCCGTAGCGGTCGCCCTTCTGGCCGAGCTCCGCGTAGAGGTCATGGCCGGCGGTGTTCATCACCAGAGCCTTGATCTCCTCGACGGTCCAGTCGGGGTGCTTCTCCCGGAGCAGAGCCAGGACGCCCGCAACGTGCGGCGCCGCCATCGAGGTGCCGTTGAAGGAGACGCCCTTGTCGCCGCTGCCGGACCACGCCGAGAAGATGGACACGCCAGGCGCCGCCACATCCGGCTTCAGGGCGTTGCCCTTGCGCGGGCCGCGGGAGCTGAAGTCCGCCAGGGTGTCGATCCGCTCCGGCGAGTCGATGACGACGGAGCCGAGCCACTCGTTGCTCAGGGTGGCCACGACGCCCTTGTCCAGGTTGTCCTTGATGGCCTTGGCCGCCGTGTTCACCGTAAGGATGCTGGGGATGCGGTCGTTGCCCGCGATGGCCGTGGTCAGGAAGGAGCCGGGCTCCGCCATGATGATGCCGACGGCGCCGGCATTGGCGGCATTATCGGCGCGGGCGGCCGAACCGCAAGGGAACGTATCGTAGCCCTCGGGCACCCAGTCGACGAAGACGATCTTGCCCTCCAGGGCGCCCGCCGACCACGGGCTGCAGCCGCCGGGGTTGGCCGGGTCGTAGACGACCGGCGCGGTGACGGGCTCGGCCATCGCCAGCCAGTCGTAGTTCTGGCCGACCGTGCCGCCGTAGAGGCCGGCGACCTCAGCCGGGGCGTCGATGCGGAAGCCGTCCCCCACGTCCACCGCGTCCGCGGAAGCGGCCACGCTGATCGCCCGGGTCGCGGTGCTCGGGCTGCCGGTGATGTAGTAGACATCGCCGGAGTTGCCCGCCGAGATGGCGACCAGAACCCCGGCCAGGGCCGCGTTGTCGGCCGCACGGGCGGTCGGGTCGTCAGGGCCGCCGAAGATGGAGCCCAGCGACAGATTGGCGACGTCCATCCGATCGGAGTAGTCGCCGTCCCCGTTCGGGTCCACAACCCAGTCCAGGGCCTGGATCACGAGGCCGGTGCTGCCTTCGCAGCCGAAGACGCGCAGGGCGTACAGCTCGGCCAGCGGGGCGACGCCCGGCCCAATGCGCATGGACTCGAGCGGAATGGTCGCGTCGTACGGCCCCGTGTAGGTGGTGCCGTCCGCGTTCACGCCGTAGCCGGCGATGGTACCGGCCACATGGGTGCCGTGGCCGCCGCCCCGCTCAACCGGGCAGTCCATCGGGTTGGGATCGGGCCGCGGAATGGTCTTCCTCGGGTCGTCGGAGCCGGCGTCATAGTCGTCGCCCGCGAAGTCCCAGCCGCCGACCACCTTCGCGTTGGGGAAGTACTCGTTCAGCTGTGTCGTATCCAGCTCGTAGGCTTCCGGGGTGCCGGGGCCGCCGAAGTTCGTATGGATATAATCGATGCCCGTATCAATAACGGCGACCTTGATCCCCTCGCCCAGAACCCCGAAGTTGCGCCAGACCTCGGGCCCGCCGATGAGCGGGACCGAGCCGACGTGGCCGCGCTCGTGCAGCTCCATGACCGAGACGGACTTGACGCCGGGGATGTTGCGGATCATCTCCGCGCCGGTCTCATCCGTGCGGACCGCGAAGCCGTTGAGCACGTTCTTGACCTGGTAGAGCACCTGGACGTTGCTGCCGGCGCTCCTCAGGCTCCGGATCTGCTGGAGGACGGCCTGCTGCTCCCGCTCGAGGCTTTGCAGGTGTGCGCGGGTCATGCTGGCCAGGTTCTGCGCCCGCACGCCTCCCTGAAGGGCCTTGGCCTGCATCTCGACGCCGGAAGGCCCTTCGAGCTCCACGAAGTACTGTCGCACCCCCCTGTCCCTGGTGAGGTCTGTGGTCACCACCCGTTCAGGCTGAGACTTGGTGGTGATGGTGCGCTCTGCCCTGGGTGCCAGCGGCGCCTTCAACTCGGGCAGTTCGGACCGGTCCGGCGTGTCCGCCAAAGCCACGGCCGACCCGGCCGAGAGCAGGACAGAAGCCGCCAGCATGCTGGACAAGAGCTTCTTGCCTACACCCATGCGATACCCCCCCGTTTGCGATAGAGTAGGATCCGGCGTCAGTGTATCCGTTCTATTCGCTATTTTCAATCACCCGACTGGCAAATTCACCCATGCGGGTGAGCGGAAAGTTTGGCGGTACTGCGGGGGAGCCCATGCTCTCTTTGTCTGACAAGGGTTATAAGAATAACGTCGGATCCGTCCAGGTATAACTGAGTGAGCCATGATAATCCACGTGGGCTACTCCGGCGGGCAGACCGGCCGCAATGCCGAAGACCGCCGCAACCCGTGCGGCGGTCTTCAAGTTCCGGTAATACAAGAGACCGCCGCAACCCGTGCGGCGGTCTCCAAATGAGTTTGGGCAGCGACCTATTCTCCCCCTTGCGGAGTA